>Ga0164241_10001481_pt1 | contig 28772 bp, 28 predicted proteins | sample OricomyardsoilBY_FD_108780 | JGI IMG/M metagenome (GOLD analysis project Ga0164241, IMG submission 108780) | Backyard soil microbial communities from Emeryville, California, USA - Original compost - Back yard soil (BY) | ecosystem: Environmental > Terrestrial > Soil > Unclassified | place: USA... | reverse complement strand
CCGGGCACCGGCATCGCCCTCCACAGCCGCGCCTCGGCGTTCTCGCTCGACCCGGCGAGCCCCAACCTCATCGCGCCCGGAAAGCGACCGGCCCATACCTTGCTGCCCGCGTTCTTGACTCGAGGAGGCGAGGCCATCGGACCCTTCGGGGTCATGGGTGGCCCCATGCAACCGCAGGGCCACGTGCAAATGATGGTCAATCAAATCGACTATGGGATGAATCCGCAGACCAGCGTGGAGGCTCCTCGCTGGCAGTGGCTGCAGGATTTGTACGTCGACATCGAGAGCGCCGTTCCTGAGGCGGTGGCCAGCGGTTTGGCGGCGCGGGGTCACGTGCTCACGCAAAGCGGTCGGTGGGACGTCGCGACGGCGGCGCCCCGGCGCACCCCCGCAGGAAAATTCGTGGCCTACGGCGACTTCGGCAAGGCCCAGATGATTTGCCGTCGTCGCGACGGAACCTACGTAGCCGGTAGCGAGTCGCGGGCCGACGGCTGCGCGGTAGGGTACTGAGACAAAATCCGCGAAAATTAGGAGACCTTACGAGATGCTTTCCACCGTCACGATCATTCCACGTAGTGACGTGCGTGCCGTGAACGAAGTCTTCGAGGATGGCGAGCAGCACTTTCTCGGAGAGCAGCGCGACTTTCGCCGGCACCCAGCCCTGGCCGAGTTCCTCGCCGAGAGCGTTCGATTGGGCATCGCCTGGGTGCGCCTGGGGCCCGGCCAGACCCTCGAGCCCCACCGTCACCCCACCCGCTCGATGGTCATCGTTTGTCGTGGCCAGGGCGTCTTGCTCGACGGCGACGAGAAGCCGCTCAACGAAGGAGACATCGTGCTCGTTCCGGAGGGCTACCTGCACGGGTTTCGCGGCCTCGACCCTTCCGGAGTCGAAGGGCTCTCGCTGCAGTTCGAGGGCTTGGGCCTGTACGAAGATCTCGAGAACGCTCGCGTCGACTTCGAGAAGAAGTGAGCCGGGCGCGAAAGTGCGGCGCCTCGTTGCCTCGGCGCTCTAGGTGCCCATGTGCGAGCGCACTTGATCGATTATCGACGTGAGGACGGGCACTCGCCCCGAGGCGCCCGACAGACGCGGCGCGATCATCTCTGCGGCTTCGTAGACGGTGACGGCGAATTTCAGGCGAAGCGTCGACGACGCCGCGGTGGACACCGCCAGGCCAACGCCCAGCACCAGCGCGGCCCGCGATTGGCTGCCCTCGGCCACCCACACCTGCTCCACGCCCGCGGCCTCGAGCTCGCGGCAGGTGGTTGCGAGCTGCACGCGTACGCTCTCTCGCGGGGCCGGGCAGTGGCTGCCGATGATCGACAAGCAGCTGAGCGGAAGCGCCGCGTTATCGGCCACGAAGCGCCGCGCGGTGACCAGCAGCTCTTGCGCGGCGTTGGGCGTCATTTCGCCCAACCACATGTTTATCAACACGCGATCCCACGTCGCGAAACAGTAGTCCCGCTCGCCCGCCCGAATGATGAGTGGTTCGCCTAGTTTGCTATCCACGGGTGCGCGTTGCCATAGCACCTCCGGCCCAAGGTGCGGGAAATCATTGCGCGCGCGCAATGAAGGCAGCGATGCCGCGAGTACTAGAGTTGCCCGCGCGGATACTTTTCCAAGTGGATATGACGCAGCGTCTGCATCACCCGCTCGATAGCCTGCCACTCATCGCTCCGCCCGATGCGCCGATTCTGCGAAGCAGCCCAGCGAGAGGCGTCGGCCACCGTGCTGTGCACCGAGTACGCAAAGCTCGGCCGGGCCAAGGCCTGCGCCCCGAACACGATGCCCCGGACGGACGCACCTTTGAAATCGGTGCCCTCGTACGTCACGGAGAAATGTTGAATGCCCTTTTGCTTCAGAAAGTCGGCCAGGGCTCGGCGGGTCTCGCTGTCCGGTGGTGAGGCGTCGGCTTCGACGATTTGCATCACCCCAACCCCAGTTGGATGCTTGAGCGCCAGCTGGCTCACGAGCTGAACGCCTTCACGGTAGGGCCCCACCAGCGTGCGCCGCCGCCACACCATGAAGGCGATGTTGAACGCCGTTCCCTTGATGTGATCTTCGTCCATGGCAACGACCTCGAGCTCGTTGCCGAAGAGCCGATTCGTTAACGATGGAGGAGGGTGCTCGAGTTCCATAACTGAGGCAATTTTCCCCAGGTTAGCACCGGCGCTCGCGACGCGACAATGCCAAAGCGCTCCGCAACGAGGCGGCGTGGCTCGCTACTCGGCAGTCAGCTCGTACGTCAGCTGGAGCCGCAAATGGCTGATTCAGGACGGCGGGCGCGTGCTCGGGCGACCAGTGGGAATCGTGCGGGAGCTCTGCACGCGACTCGGCTCGTCCGTAGTGAAGGCACCGGGCGCCAGGTAAGTCGTGACGCGCACCCGATCGCGCGACTGCCGCAACGAGACATAGCTGAGCACGCCTTGCGAGCGGCGGAGCGTGGTCTTCGCCAGGGCTTTCAGGGCCGCCTCCAGCTGCTTGCCTTGGGTAGGCGTCAGCAGCGAAGTCGTGCGCTCGAGCGCCTCTTGATCGTTCGCGGCGTAGTTGCGAATGGGCACGTGAACGGTGGCTTCGGGACTGCTCCCTCCTGGGCGAAACGCGAAGCACACCAGAATGGGTCTTCCCAGGTAGGGGCCGTCACTGTTGGTGAGCAAGCGCAACCACTGGGTTGCATCGCCGGTCTTCAGCCCCGCGGCGCCGGCTACGAGTCGTTCCACGCTGCTCGCGTCGGTCGCGGTGGCGTAGAGCTTGACGCGACTGCTTTGCTTGGGCTTCAAGTCCAGAGAAAAGTAGGGCAGGCGCGTATCGGTCGCCAGCCGCTCTTCGACGAAGTGCCACGCTTCTGGAATGCCGATGCGGTCCAGCGCGCTGCGCACCAGGCCGCGCGCGTGCGTGAGCCCCACGATCTCGGGGTTCAAGTAGGCCTTGAACAAGGACGCGCCTCGTTCGCCGAGGACGGCCGCGTGCCACAAGCTGAAGCGGGGCAGGTAGTCGAGGCTCGGCTCGAACAGGGGGGCGACCTGCTCGAGCAGCGTGCAATCGCCCAGGCCGCGAGCTTGTAGCCGTGCCTGCAACGCGAAGCCCGCCTGCCAGCTGGTGTGGTGCGATAGCTGGCCCGTGGCCAACTGCGACTCGAACAGCAGCCGAAGCTCGGGCTTTTCTCCCTCGAATCCCAGGGAAAACTCAAAGGGAGTGCCGTCGTCGGTCAGATCGTTCTCCCAAGGGGCGGCCTCTCCGATGGGGGCTTGGCTCCAAGATTCGCTTACTAGCTCGAACAACGCTTGCGCGCTGCGCTGCTCGCTCGGGGGCACGCCGACTGCGTGGCAAAGCGCTTCCAATCGCCCCTGGCCGTACTCGGCGAGCGACTGACCTCCGAGTAGCTCGAGGTCACGGGCCGACATTCTGTTTACGTTCCTTTCGGCGTCGTAGACAAGGTGCGGGAGCGAAGGGAAAGCGCGCGCGCTTCCATCTCGGGTGAATCATGAATGGCGTCTCTTCGAAGAAGACTAGCGCGGATGAATGTGCCGGCAACGACGCGCGCCGCCACTGAGCGTGCGCACGCCGTCCACATTCAATCGAAGGCGCCGCTTGTGCGACATGCTCTTGCAATGTGCGCACACCATGGACGCCATTGACGTGACGCGGCGTACGAAATACCGCGCTCAGCGTCCATGAGATGGTGGGTTCGAGCGCGCAGAGCGCGTCCAATGTTTCCGCACATCGACTCCGACCGAATCGAATCGCGTTGAATCGCAGCACAGCGCAGCGAGCCGCGGCGCAGCGCTCAACGTTTCGGGAAAATTCCGGGTCCGGGCGTCAGGATGTTGTGCGGGTCGAATTGGTTCTTTGCTTGCTTGAACTTGTTCCACGTCGGGCCGTAATGTCGCCGCCAATCCCCGGGGGTGAAGTCCAGGGTGCCGATGGGGTAGCGGGTACCGCCCAGCTCGCGGGCCATATCGAACCAGACGTTGTTGCGAGCGCGCTTGTTGGCCGCGAAATCCGCGTCGTACCCAGGCACGTCACGGGACGTGAGCACGTCGAACAACCACACCAATTCTTCATCCGGCAGCCGGAAGAGCGGGCGCGTGATGGTGGAGGTCAACAGCGGGAACAGCAGCACGAAGCCAAACTGTCCGACGTCGTCTGGTTGGAAGCTGCCTACGATGTCTTGGACGTAGTCGCCCAGCTCACTGTCCGGCAAGAACACGTCGAACCACGGATGCATGACGTTGTCGAACAGGTTGGCGCTGCGCAACGCCGCGATCCGGTTGTCGACCTCCAGTTGGAACGCCAGGTACGGCACGTCCACGGTCTGCAGCGTTCCGGGAACATAGGACAGCCCGCTGGTCATCGCCGCCATGTCCGGCGTGCTGGTGGCGTCGTGGAACTTGGCCAGGTTCATGACGTACGCGCGCGCCCCGCTCGTAGGATCGACGACGACATTGAGAGCGTAGATGCTGTCCAGCTGGTTTCGATACACGAGCGTGCGCATGTCGGCCTGGAGCGCGTGCACGTCGAAGTAGAGCATGGTCGTGTTCATGGCCAGCGCCTTGGCCGGTATCAGCTTGACCTTGGCGCGAACGATGATGCCGCACTGCCCTTGGCCTGCCAGCACGTGGTCGAACAACTTGCGGTTGCGCTGCTCCGAGCAGACTTCGACCTTGCCATTGCCGGTGACGACGGTGAGCTCGAGCACGTGCTGAACTTGGGTGCCGACGTTGTAGGCCATGCCGCTGATGCCACCCATCGACAGGGTGCCGCCCACCGATAGGCCGATGAAACCGGTCAGAACGGGCGGAGTCTGTGCGGGGAGGCTGGCCTCCAGCAGCAGGCGCCAGGTGCAGCCACCATCGACGACGGCGAAGCCCGCGCCGATGTGGTGAATGTGCTGCATCGAGCTCATGTCGATGAGCAGCCCGGCCCGCGCTTGCGCCTGGCCGTGCGTGGCGTGCCCTTGGCCGCGCGCCGCCACCACGATGCCGCGCTGGGCGCAGAACTTCACCATCTTGGCGACGTCGTCGATTGACGCGGGTCGCAGCACGGCTTTGGGCGTGTTGAAGATGATGTTGCCGAGGTCGCCGCGTTTCTCTGCGGTGGAGGCGGCGTCGGTTAGTAAAACGCCGTCCAGGTGCGGAACGCGATCGAAGCTGTCCCCGCAGTGTGGATCCGTCGTCCAAGCTCCAGCCTCACGGCTGTAGCCGAAGATGAACGCCGCTGAAGCGGCTGCTTTCAGGAACTCACGCCGCTCGACTTGCTTGCTCACGTTGCCTCCTAGATTGAAGTGCGGGCACACTTCTCGACGCAACACGCAAGGTAGGCCGGGACCACATCGTCTATCAAGAGCGATAAGCCTTGGGGTTGAAAGTGAGTGAGCGCGCACGCGCGGGTTCGCTACATGCGCGCCATTTCGTCTGCGCGCTCGCGCGTCGCTCGGAGCCGCAGCGCGCCGCGCGTAACACCCTTGCGGGTGAGTCGATGTGAGCCAGTGATGCCAACGCGGAGCCGCGCTGGTGACGGGTGATCGGCTTGGGCAAGGCGGTGTTCGGACGTTGTCAACGCCAATCCATCAGTGCTTCAATCTGTGCCCAGCGTCTAGAAATTTCCGCCATGGGCGGCCGGCAGCTTGAACGGCAGCGAGGAGGGCGGGCACGGCCGCGGGCGGCGGCTTGGCCAGGCGCTTGCCAGCGTGACGGCGGGAGAAGCCTGGCCGCTCGCGTCTCCGAGGATGCGACTTGGAGCCAGACCGGTGTGGGCTCCCGGACGATGGCGCGGAGCACTGCATCGCCGATGGCGCGCGTAGCGCGGCGAAAGAGGACACCATCACAATGCGCGATTTTTCCAACCCGCCTAACCTTGCCGAAGGCGCTTGGAGCGAACACGACTCTTGCAAAAGCCGCGGCGGAAGCGGAGCATCCGCGTTGTGACGCGTCTGGATCCCCGGCGGCTGAGTCGCAATTTCTTGTCGAGGGTCGAGTCCCCGGCGGGGTTCGACGTGCTCTTCGAGCATCTTTCGGACGTGTACTTCTTCGTGAAAGATGGCGAAGGCCGGTTCATGCGGGTGAACCAAGGCTTCGTCAAGCTCCTGCGCGCGACTCGCGAAGAAGAAGTCATCGGCGCGCGCGATGGCGACTTCTTCCCAGCCGACTTGGCCGAAAACTACATGCGGGACGATCGCGAGATCCTCCGCACGAGCGAGCCCATCATCGACAAGGTCGAGCTGGTGCGAAACCCGGACGGCACCATCGACTGGTATTGCACCACGAAGCTGCCGATATTCGACAAAAAAGGTTTGGCGATCGGCGTTTGCGGCATCACGCGCGACGTCAAGAAGATGAACACCAACAACGCGCGCTTCTTGTCTTGGGCGCCCGTGCTGGAGATCATGCTCAACGACTACGCGCAGCCCTTATCCACCGCGTCACTCGCGGCGAAGGTGTCGTTGTCGGTGAGCCAGTTCAATCGCCAGTTTCGCAAGAAGTTCCACACCACGCCGCGCGCCTATTTGACGAACGTGCGCATGAACGCGGCGTGCCACTTGCTCGTCACGACCGACTTGCCAATCTCCGATATCTCCCTGCAGACCGGCTTCTACGATCAGAGTCACTTCAGCAATCAGTTCGTACGCCACCGGGGCCTGCCGCCGTCGCAGTACCGCACCAAGTTCGCGCAGGGGCAGGAGCTGGCGCCCGAGAGCGCGCTCCTCGAGGAAGAGCGAGTGCGCATTTCTTCCAATAGCTCGCGAGTGGCCGCCAAGTCGCGCGCGCTCACCGGCGCCTGATTCGCGGTAGGTGAGAAAAGCAAAAGCCCGCGCGGGGTTGCCGCGCGGGCTTCGATCGTACCGGTGAGGGAGCCTTCGCTACGCTCAGGTCGGATCCAAGAGAGCCGCGTCAGTAGACGAGCGTGGCGCCGACGTTCAAGAAGTTCATCGTTTGCTTCGGCGTGTACGGCACGCCGGCGTCGGTGAACCCCGGTTGCCAGGTCGTGTTGGCGTTGAAGAAATCGAGACCGACCACGATGTTCTCGAAGATGCCCTGGTAGATGCCAGCAGAAATGCCGAACTGCTTGGCCGGAAAATTCAGGGCCGCGAAGCGCTCGGGATCGGTGGCCACCGTGGAGATCATGGTTTGGCCAACGCCGGCCGCGATCTTGGTGTGACCGAAGTTGAGGGCGCCGAAGCCAGCGAAGCCCTTCTGACGGCGGAGCAAGTAGCCACCCGCCGAGGTTGCGCTGAACACTGGGTAGTCCTCGATGGCGGCCCAAACGCCCAGGCCTTGGCCGGCGAAGCCAGTCGCGCCGAGCTGAACCGGGCCGAGAGTGGCACCGAGCGAGCCGGCCACGCCCATGGAGTCGACGACGAGCGCGGGCTCGGCCTCGTTACCGAGGCGCTGCCAGCTACCGGAGACCTCGGCGTGGAAGTACTTGGGCAGCTTGAAGGTGAGCTCGCCCTCGACGCGCGGCAGGGGCGTGCGGGTGTACTGGGTTTCTCTGACCGCCGCCGGGTCGAAGATGCCGACGCTCAGCTGAAAGCCCGCGAGCTCGGGAGTGTTGTAGGAGATTTGGGCGTTGAACGCTGGAAACAACACACCGAAGCCCACGTGACCGCAGGCGGCAATCGGGCCCCACGAGGGCGACCGATTGACGATCATGCAAGGGCTGCCGAGCCCAAAGTTGTGCTCGATGTCGTAGTCGAGGCTGATGGGGCCACGGCTGAAGAGGCCCATGTTTCGCCCCGCCAGCACTCCACCCCAAGGGCCATCGATCCGCAGGTAGACCTCACGCAGGTCGACGTCTGGCGATTGAACTTTGTCGCGCTGCTGCGAGATATTGCCCCAGATCGCGAAGCGGCCGGAGATGGCGGTGTTGTTGCCAACATCCTTACGCATGCCCCAGCCCATGTAGTTCGACACGAAGCCCGAGCGGATGCGGGTCGCCGTTGTCTGCCCGTCTTCTCCGGGGCGGTCTTCGAAACCTTGCCACGTCGGAGAGCCGGGGGGTGGGGGCGGACCGTGCGAAAAGCTCGCAAACGCGCTCATCCGCCCGTCGAGCGTGATCTCCCAGCCCTTCACCTTGGCGATGGACAGGGGCTCGGGCGATGGCAGCTGAGCAAGTGCGGTCGAGGAGATGGCCGAAGTTGCGGCGAACGCGAACGCGGCCACGAGCCCGACCGAGGACGAACGAATAAACCCGGAGCTATTCAAAGGACAGTTTCTCCCGACTGGACACTTAGAGCACGACACGGGCCAAGCGCCGCGCGCGACGTTAGCCCGTGCTCACAAATGCTCAAATCATTTTTAGTTGACGCGTTTCGTTGCCCACAAGATGCCGTTCTTCACGACGTTGCGGAACGGCTCTTCTTTGTAGGTCTTCTTGCCGTGACCCCGCACGGTGTAAAACATGCGGCCGGCGCCGACTTCTTTGACCCACGTGACGGGTCGCGAATCGGCCGATAGCCGCTGCAAGATCTTGAAACCCGGCTGCGACCCCGGATCGCGGTTCATCTTGTACCACTCCTCGGTCGTACTGTAGCTGGCGGCGAGCCCCGCGAGAACCGAGTGGTCCTTATTCTGCGAGTCCGAGACGACCGAGCCCGACTCGTTGTCCGCGCCGTGCGTATCGAAGTAGGCGCCCATGAGGACGTTCGTGAACCAGGGGAAGCCGTTCGTCTTTTCGAAGTCGCTCGCCGAGTGCACGCCGGCGAACGCCTTGCCGTCCTTCTCGATGAAGTTCTGGAACGCGGCCATCGCTCCCGCTTTGTCCTTCACCTTCGGTCCGCCGCTGAATACGCGACCGGTGGGGTTGCACGAGAAAATCATGCCGTAGTCTTTGAGACCGGCTTCCGTGAAATCGGCCAGGTCGTCGCCTTCGATCTTGGTCGTCCAGCTATTGTTGGGGTCCGCTTTGCCCAAGTCGGCGACCATCTGCTGGCAATCCGGAATGGAGTCGTGCGGAAACTCCAAACAGGTGCTGATGATGAGCACCTTGAAGGGGCCGCTGACCACGCCGCCTCCGCCGCCCGCGCCTGCCGTGCCGGTGCTGGTGCCCGCCGTGCCGGTGCCGGCCGTACCGGTGTCGGTGCCGCCCGTGCTGCTGCCTGCGGTCATGGCGCCGGTACCACCGGTACCCGGATCCGTAACGCCACCAGTTCCGGGGTTCGCCCCGGTGCCACCCGTGGGGGTCGCGGTTGTTCCGGCCGTGGGGTCCGAGCTAGTTCCCGCCATGGGGACGACGGTGCCGCCGCCGTTCGTCGGAGGCGTGCCGGCCGTGGTTGAGCCCGTGTCTCCGGTGCCCATGCCACCGGTTCCGGGCAGGGCCCCGGTGCCGTCGCTGCAGGCACCTAGGCCCGCCGCCAAAACACCAACCGCTGCGAGGGTGGCACCATAAATCGCAAGAGAACGCATCGTCGGGCCTTTCAGTGAGATGGGGACCGCGGAGCTCGAAAGCGGCACTGATCCACCCTGTGTAGTGTCAGCATGACAGGACTTTTGGTGTGGATTCGTGCCGAGGTCGCGCGGCGCATCGGTAATATATCCTTGTGTTCCCGGTCGCGCCGCCTATGAGCGGTAAGGTTCGCGCCCGCGGCCCTGAACAGGAATGCCTTGTGCAGGCATAACCTCATTTTGCAGGGCGAACATACAAGCGGCGGCTTCGTCCATCTTGCGCGTGAAGGCGAGAGAGCCCGCCAAGATCGGCTTCAACTTTTCTTTGTCCTGCGTGCGCGCAGGGCCGTACTCGTGCTCGACGATCAAGGGGGCGGCGGTGAAGTCCAGAGGTAGCAGCTCGCGCGCCGCCAACTGATGATCGAGCCAGTCGACCGTGCGATTTTGCAGGTAGGCCAGGGGGTCGTGGCGGGCAGTGCCGGGCAGCTCGTGCTCGCACAAGATGGTCTGCTTCTTCCAGGCGTTCAGCTGATCTGCGGGCTTGTCGCTGGGCTTGCCGTTGACCCAGTCGCCGCGGTTCATGGTCTGACCGCCGTAGCCCCACTCGGACACGCCCTTGGAGCTGATGACCTGGCCCTTGACGTGAAAGCCGTCGATCAAGAACGCGTAGCCGCTCTCTTTCAGGAACTGAAAAATGGAGCGAGTGTCCTGGCCCATCAGGATGGAGTGGGAAGGATCGTAGTGGACGCGTAGCTGATCGCCCACGCCATGCCGCTCACAAATGCGATGCAAGGCGATCCACGCGCCCGGCGAGTAGCCGATGTTGTTGTGGAAATTGTCGCCGGTGGTCCACCCCGGCATGGGGCATTGCTCGACGCGATAACGAACGCCGCGCGCTTTGGCTTCTTTCAGCAGCGGCACGAAGATCGCCTCGAAGGCCTCGAGGTTCTGGTCCATGCTCTTGGTCTGATCGCGACCAACGAAGCCGCAGACCGCGGGCAGCCCTAGCAGCGCGGCGGCGTCGAAGACCCTGCGCATGAAAGCGAGCTTCTTGTCGCGGACGGCGCGGTCATCGTGCAGCAAGTTGTCGAAGTAGGCGATGTCGCTGATGGCGACCTTCGACTCTTTGATCGCCGCTTCGACGCGGTTGCGTCGGGAGGCGTCGAACGGGGCGCGCAAGTCGAGCGTGTTGGCGACGGGGTCGAGCATGGCCTCGGCCGGGACGTCGCTTTCGCTGGGGTGAAGCGCGGCCGACAGCTGGATGATGTCGGCTCCGACCTCGCGCCCGAAATAAAGCCAATCCTCGATGGCACGGTCGGGATCGGGATCGCGCACGTTCCGCGGCGTGAGCTCTTGCAACGCGGCGGTGAGCACCCCGAGCTTCATGAACTTAGGCTCAAAACTCCGAATGGACATGGCATCTCCTGGCAGGCGGTCCCACGGCCAGCCGTGGGAAATCGTCCTACCCTAGCGCGACCGGGGCACCTTACGCTCGACCGCTCGCAGGGTCTTGGAGACAAGCCGCGCCCATTTGTAAGAACCGTGCGTGCGCCCGTTTTCGAAATTGCCAACGCGGCAAAAAAGCCGCTTGATTGGATCTCTGGTTCAGGCGAATCCGCGCATCGAGCTCGGAGGCAGCGCTGCCGCGCCAAGGCCCCTGCTGCCGCTACTCGAGCCGGCGCGTGGCCCACAGAATGCCATTGAGCACGAGCTGCCGGAATTCGGGCTCGCCATAGACAGCCGGGGCGTGACCGCGGCTGGTGTAGAACATGCGACCGCTGTTCGAGCCAAAATCCTTGATCCAAACCACCGGTCGGTTGTCGGCCGACGTCGCCAGCCTCGCCAGGATCTGAAACCCGGGCTGAGCGCCGATGTCGCGGTTCATGCGAAACCACTCGTCACGAACGGACCAAGTCGCGGGCACGTTTCTCATGACCGGGTGGTCCGCGTAGGGCGCTTCGACTTGCACCGTCCCTGACGTACCGTCCTGAAGGAAGGTGTCGAGGTAGCCACCCACGAGCGTGTTCGTGTACCAGGGGAAAGCGCCCGTCTTTTCGAAGTCGGTGGCGGAGTGAACACCGCACCAGGCCCCGCCGCCCTCGACGTAGCCTTGCAGCGCGGACATGGCGACGGCGGGGACTCCCTTTGGCACCAATGGGCTGTTGCTGAACACGGTGCCGATGGGCGAGCACCAGAACACCGTGCCGTAGTCCTTCAGCCCCGACTCGGTGAAATCGGCGAGATCATCGGTGGCAATCACGGTCGTGAATTGACTGCCCGGCTTCGTGCCGGCCGGCATCTGGTCATCCGGCGTCTGGCCGAGATCGGCCAGCATTCGCTGGCAATTCGCGATCGAATCATGCCGGAATTCGCCGAGCGAAGTGCTCAGGATGAGGACCTTGAAGGGGCCAGCATACGAGTCGTGCCCTCCGTCTGCCGTCGCAGCCACGCCGCCTTCCGCCGCCGAAGCTCCACCGCCGTCCGCCGCGGCCGAAGCCCCAGTGCCACCCGCAGCGGGCGCCCCACTGCTACTCTCGCTCGGCTTCAAGTCGACCCAACCACCGCACGCCATGAGCACGCCTGCAGAACAAATCACCGCGCAGGCGCTACGCCCACGCGCGATCGTCACGGCAGCTCGGTTCCTGCGCGCGACTTGGTCGAGCGCGGAGCAGGCCGGTCGCGCAAACGAGCGAGCAGCTCGGTAGACTTGCGTCGGACGGAGGGCGCGTGCGCCGATGCTTCGAGCGCCTTCAACAGGCTGCCCGCCTCCGCTTCTCTACCCTGCGCCAAGAGCACTTGGGCTTGCACCAGCTGAGCCGACTCTCGATCGGCCACCGTGCCGCGACGAGTCAGCTCTCTCAGCGCAGCGTTGGCGCTCTGGAAGTCTCCATCTCGCAGGCCTCGAGCGGCGCGTTTCCATTGTTCGGCGCTCGGCATCGGGGCAGGGCTGCGTGCTGGCGTCTCGCGCACGCTGCCGGTCGACCTCGCATCGACCTCAGGGCCAGCCTCTGCCTCGGAGCCCTCCAGCTGCGGGCTCGCGTCGGCCTGCGGTGGGGTCTCTCTTTGCGGCCGCGGCCGTGCCCGCAGCTTGGTGGGGGGCGCCGGCGCGAGCGCGGGCGCAGCCGGCTCATCGAGCGGCGGGCTGGAGCCGAACGGCCGGATTTGCGTTGCCGCGTACACGCTGCTCACCCCCACGACCACCGCGAGCGCGGCCCAACGCGCCACGCCACGCGCCCGCCACCACGCCGGCGCCGGCGCCCTGCTCTGCAGAAAACGCAAATACGCGTTTTGCATCCGGACGGCGTCGATGGGCTCCTCGCGCAACGCCTCGACCAAGGCACGCGGCGGTGCGTCTCGATCCAACAGAGAATCAGTACGCTGAAAGCTCACGCTGCCCTTTCACGAGAGACCCTTGGTTTCAAAGGCAACCCTTGGTCTGCGCTCAACAAAGCACGCAGCCGTTTGCGACCGTCGCGCAGCCGCGAGCGCACCGTCAGCTCGTTGCTGCCAACGATCCCGGCGATCTCGGCGATGCTCAGCTCTTCGACGTCGTGGAGCACCACGACGGAACGATGACGTTCGCTCAAGCGGTCCAACGCGGCCTGCAAGCGCCGCGCGCGCTCGCGGCGCTCCAACATGGCGCCAGGCAACGTGTCGTCGCTGGGCGTTGGGTCGCCCTCCTGCTCCAGGCGAAAACGCACGCTCCAACGCCGGTACCAACGCCGCTGCTTCAGCAAGACCCGGTAGCAAACGCCGTAGATCCAGGTCGACAGCTCGCTGCGACCCTCGAAGCGCTCGCGAGACTTGATCACCTGCTCGGCCGCCAGCTGCACCAGGTCGTCGAGATCCGGAGCGCTTCGACCTGCGAGGGCCGCCATGCGGCGGTACAAGGCTTCGAAGAGTTCGCGCTCGCTCACGAGTTGAATGGGCCTTTGGGAGGCGCCCGGCGTCGGCGAGCCGGGCAACGGTACGGAAGTGTGGCATGCGGTTGGCCGATCGTCTGGAGCCAATCAGCTTAGTTCCCGATGTGGCTCTGGCTGAGCAGCTCTCTTCGCCGCGCGGGCAGGTCGCGAAAACGAGAGCCATCGGGTATACCAAGCGCGCGTGGGCTATCGCTTCCGCTTTCGACGGGGCTTCGGCCAGCGGGTCACTTCTTTGGCCGGGGCGCTATTGCTATGGCCGGCGCTGAATATTCCATCCGCACGAGCCGCCGACGAGGGAGTGAGCGTGATGTGCCCCGAGCTGGCCGAGGCTCGGACAGCCGAGCTGGAAGCGCGCGCCCGGGCGACGCTGCTGACGAGCGAGCTGGCTGCCACGGCCGCAATCTCCTGCTCCGGCGACACGGTGGTGATTCGCGTCGAGGCGGGCGACGAAAGCGTGACCCTCAAGGTGCGCGTTGCCGCGGCCACGCTGCGCGAAGAAGTGCTGCGAGCTCTCGATCGGGCGCTCGCAGATCTGCGTGCTCGCGCGACGCCCGACGCGCGCGCCGAAGGGGCAGCCAGCGCCGCGAGCGGGCCCAGCGAGCCGTTGGAAGCGAGGCCTCCGCCCGCCAAGTCGGACGCGCCGCCACCGCTGCCCGCCTCCGCGCCCGCTGAGGCCAGCGAAGAAGAGGACGCGCCTTCAGAGGATGAGCGACGTGGGGCTTGGAAGCTCGCCGCTACCGCGCACGTGATGGGCGAGAGCTGGGGCAAGGTAGCTGCGATCGGCGGAGGTTTGGGGAGCGGTCTGAGCTTCGATTCGAGCTGGTGGTGCGGCGTGCGGGTGGGTGCCCTACGCCCGCTGGGGCTCGGTCAGTTCGCGGCGCTCGAAGGGTATGCGATGGCCGAAGTGGCGTTCACGGCTCGCGCTGTCGCGGGCATGCGGCTCGGCGTGGCCGCTGGCCCCAGCCTACTGTTCGTATCTCCGAGCTCGGGGTGGTCCGCGGCAGGCGCCACGTTGAAGAGCGCCGTTCGTTTCGAAGCTCAAGTGGGGCGCCCGTTTCGCTTTGGCCGGGTCGAGCTTGCGCCTTGGGTCGGGCTGCGATTCTTCAGCAGCGAGCGCGGCGTGCGCGTCGCGGAGCAGGCGCGCCTGGTATTGCGCGGGGTGATGCCCCAGGGCGGCCTCGCGCTCTCGTTGACGGAGTAGGCTCTTCTGCGCCGCTTTCGCGGGCGCGGCGGTGTCGTGATAGATCCGGCCGCGCATGCGGAACTGCTCATCGGTGCTCGCCGTTTCAGCGTTGGTGCTGGGCCTCTTTTCGTGTAGCGCCGCGCCTGTCGCAAAAGCACCGGGCGTCTCCAACGACAAGCCTGCTCCGGCCGTGCTGCCCGCTCTGCCACCTGCAAGCGCGCCCCCGCGCGCGGCCGAGCCGGCAAAGCCGGAGCCGGAGTTTTCACCCGGGTTCGTCGAAGCTCTGGCCGCGCTGCGACCAGCGGGCACCCAGTCCGCGCTGGAAGCCTTGGTCGGCGCTCCTTCGGAGCCGGAAGGGTACGCGCAGGCCGCGCTCGCCTACGCGCCGACGGACGCGGCGGGCATGACCTTGCTCTGGGGCATGACCTATCAGGCCATGGGCGGTGGCTCCGCGGACGCCGCCGTCGCGGACGCGGTGGCCAAGGTGCTGAGTGAGCGAATTTTGGCGAAGCCAGACCAGCAAAATCGAGTCACGTTCAACCTTCGACTTGCGCCAGGCCCGATGCCGCTGCGAAAGGATCCGGATGGTTCCGTGCATGCGCCGATCGCGCACGCTTTCGAGTCGCTGCTCAGCGCGGCCGTGACCAACTTTCGCCCGCCTTGGACGATCGCGAAGTTCAATGACGCGCTCAGCACCTGGGCGGGGCTGGTGGCGACGCACGGCACTGCGCTGGACGAGCAAGTGGAGCTCGTCGATTGGCTGGTGACGCGCGCGCGCGCCGGCCAATTGGAGGCCTTCTGTCACCAGCTGCTGGGTCCGGCTTTTCCCGCCGAGCACAAGGCGTACAGGACCCGTAACGCGGCGGCGCTCGAGGCCTATCGCGACTTCTCGAAAACGGGGCCGCTCCGCCCCACGCGTGCGGTATTGCCCGACACGTTGGTGCAAGTCCAGTAGGCGCGTCTCAGCGTTGCTCTCGCTGCGGTCGTTCAACTCACGCCGGCGTGAGCACGACAACGCTGCGTCGTGGCCGCGCTCGAGTAACTCAGCGGGTGCGCAGCGCGAAATATGCGACGATGCCAGCGAACAGCAGCGCCCATAGCCACCAGCGGGCGCCGGCTTCGGCCGGGCCGTTCGGCGCCAGTGATGGCTTGGGCGAGGGCGGCGGGTGCGACGAGCGGGCTGGGAGCGCTGAGCCGACGGACGAAGGCAGCAGGGGCGCCGCGGGGATGAGCAGCGGCGGTACGTTGGCTTCGAACACCTCCGGTGGCCGCGAGCTGGGCGAGACGGGGCGGAGCGGCAGCTCGGCCGCGAAGGGCGTCGATTTGAGCGGGATCTCTGCGCTGATCCAGTTCTCGACGCGGGCCACCTTGCGCGTGCGATCGGCCAGCGCGTCGCGTGCCAGCTCCAGCACCCACTCGCCGATGCGTCGCGCGTTGGCGCGGGGCGGAGCGGCGTCTTCCACCGCTTCGGCCAGCTCGTGCATGCTGGCGAAGCGCGCTTCGGCGTCGACCTCGAGCGCGCGCATGATGATGTCGTCGAGCGCCGCCGGCACCTCGGGCCGAAACTGCGATACGCGCGGATAACCGCCGCGCAGCACCGCCTCGCCTGGCTCTTTTTCTTGATCGGGGGGGAACAGCCGGCGCAGCGCCATCAGCTCCCAGAGCACCACGCCGGCCGAGAAGACATCCGAGCGTTGCGTCAGGCGCTCGCCGCGCAGCTGTTCGGGCGACATGTAGCCGCGCTTACCCTTCCGGCGCTCGGGCGCGCTCTCTTCGATGTGCTCGAGGGCCGTCGCGATGCCGAAATCCAAGACGCGCGCCACGCCGTCGGCGCCGACCAGCACGTTGGGCGGCGACACGTCACGGTGGACGAGCGAGAGCGAGCGACCCTTTTCGTCGGTGGCGTCGTGGATGGCCGCCAAGCCTTGCAGCATGTCGAGCGCGATGCCGACCGCGATCGGCAGCGGCACTTGCTCCTTCTTTTCTTTGGCCTGCGTACGGCACAGCGTGCTCAACGCTTCGCCATGCACGTAGTCGAGCACCAGCAGCACGTCGCCTTTGGTGGCCACCACGTCGAGGGTGGCGGCGACGTTCGGATGCCGGACACGCGCCGCCAGTCGCGCTTCGGTCAGCAGCATCTCCGTAAACTCGTGGTTTTGCACCAGGTGCGGCAGGAGCCGCTTGATGGCGACGACGCGCGAGAACCCACCGGCGCCGTCGAGGCGCCCAAAGTGCACGGTGGCCATGCCGCCCGCGGCGAATTGCTCGAACAGGGCGTAGCGGCCGACGGTGTGGGTCGGCCGACCCTCCGAAATGGGCCCGTCCACGTGGCTGATCTGTTTCTCGCGCGGGGCGGGGGCATCGGCGTCCGTCCCGCGGGTCGACTCGAGGGCGGGGTTGGCCTCGGCTTGCTCGGCCGAAAGCTGGGCCGTCACCGGCCGCTGCTCGGAGGGCAGCTTGGCCGGCTCGGGCACGAGCAGGCTCATCAGGTCTTCCGTGATGGGCGTTTCGGGCATTTCCGCCACGGGCGGAGGGGGAATGGTGCCGTCGACGGGGATCATGGCGCCGCAGCCACGGCAGGCGATTCTGACCACCTTTCCGCGAATTTTCTCGTCGTAGAGGTGCGCTGGAACCGTGCGGCGGCTCCCGCACGACTGACAGACGACCGTAATTCCCATCGGTGGGGAACTTATCGCAGAAATCGCTCGGTACCGCATCTCCGGTAGGCCTGGTCCGCGGCCCAGCTGGGCCGCACCGCCCCAAACGAAACCGGGCCTCACCCCTGGAGAGGAGGGAGATAGACGAGCTCGGTCATTCTCGTAAAAATCCCGCGTCACGCTGCCGGCGGAATCGCCGCTGGCCTCGACGAAAGTGCCGAAAAAGTCGTGGCTGCTGCCACTAATAGCTTGGTGGTCAGGTTGTCTGCAGTAGTGGTGGTCGCGGCGTTGGTCGGCTGCGGCCACGTCTCGAAGCGGAACGATGGCAATGCCAGCGTCGGGGGCGCGGCCGCGAGCGGCGGCAACGGCAGCAGCGGTAGCGGCGGCCCGACGCCCTCGGGGGGCGCGGCGACCGAGCCGCCAGCGTGCTCGCTCTCGGCGCCGCCGGAGGTACCGCTGCGAGCTTTGGGCGCGTCGGCGCTCCAGAACGAGCTCGCCCAGCTCGGTCAATCGCTCGACGGCGAAGTGTACCCCGAGCCATCTTCGCTGATTTACGACGACCAAGAGCCAAACGCTTCGGCGACGTTCGTGTCCGGCCACGCCGCGTTCGTGCAGGGCTTGGCTCGGCGCGTCACGGCAGACGCGGCCGGGCTCGGCAAGCTGCTGGGCTGCGACGTGAAAGCCGCCGCGCAGAAGTGCCAAGCCAAGTTGTTCGAGTTCGTCGTGGCGCGCTTGTTCCGCGGGCAGACATCGGCGGAAACGGAGGCCGAGCTTCAGCAGGTCTTCGACATGGGTCAAGGGCTCGTCGGCGACTTTCAAGGTGGCGCGCGCGCCGTGCTCGAGGTCGCGCTGCAATCGCCGGAGTTTCTCTACCGGGTCGAGGTGGGGCGGCCCGTGGAGGGCGCGCCCGCCGACTGGTCTCGACCCACCGACGTCGAGATGGCGTCGCGCTTGTCGTTTCTGCTCTGGGATCGCGGCCCCGACGACGAGCTACTGGCGGCGGCAGCCCGAGGAGAGCTGACCGACCCAGCCGACATCGAGGCGCAAGCCCGGCGGATGCTCGCCGACGAGCGCGCTCGGGCCGGCGTGCGTCGTTTCTATCGCGAGCTGCTGCGGCTCACCGGCGCGTTTCCCGAGGGACACGCCTCGCCCGAGCTCACGCCCGAAATCGTCGCGCTCATGGACGAGGAATTCAACGGCTTCGTGGAGCGCGCCACGTTCGATGGCCCGGGCGACTATCAGGCGCTGTTCTCTCCCAGCAGCTGGCTCAACGGCCGCTTGGCGAGCTACTACGGCTTGCCTGGCGTGAAGGGCGAAGCGTTTCGAGCCGTCGAGCTCGATGCCACCCGCTACGCGGGCCTGTTGACGCAGCCGGCGTGGCTGGTCCGCCCCTCGAGCGCGACTTGGACGAGCCCTTCCACGCGCGGGTGGATCGCGGCGGGCGCATTTCTCTGCCAAGTGGCGCCGCTCAAGCCGCCCGACGCGATCGTGACGGTGCAGCCGCCGCAAGAGCCGCCCGCCCTGACGACGCGTGAGCGCTTGGCAGAGCACGCGTCGTCCCCGGCTTGTGCGGGCTGTCACCAGCTCATTGACCCCATCGGCCTGGCCCTCGAGCACTTCGACGGGGCGGGGCGCTACCGCGAGACAGAAGGCGGCCTCGCCATCGATACGCGTGGGCACTGGGCGCCGAGCGGCCCAACCTTCGAGGGCGCAGCCGAGCTTGGAGCGTTGTTGGCCAACGAGGACACCGCGCGAAGCTGCTTCGTGAGCCAGTGGGCGCGCTTCGCCTTCGGTCGAGCCGAAGAGCAGCGCAATGAATGCGCACGCGCCGAGCTACTGGAGCAATTCTCGCACGATCCGAGCGTGCCCGAGCTGCTCGTGGCCTTGACCCAAACCGATTCGTTTCGCTTTCGGAAGGCGCAGCCCTGAGGCGTTCGGCGAAGATCTAGCGAAGGCCGGGCTGGAGGGGGCCAAATAGCTTGATTGCCCGCCTAGAGTGCGGAAGAACCCCGCTCGTCCTCGAAGCGAGCCAACGTGAGCACCACCCAGCAAGCCGAGCGGCGCGCGCTCCTGCCCATCTTCTTGATCGTGCTCGTCGACATCTTGGGCATGACGATCATCTTGCCCCTGCTGCCGTTTTACGCGCAGGAGTTCGGAGCGTCGAAGCTACAGATTGGTCTGCTCGTGGCGACGTTCGCGGTCTGTCAGCTGATTTCGGGGCCGCTGCTCGGGCAGCTGGCCGATCGCCTGGGTCGGAAGCCGCTGCTCTTGGTCAGCCAGGTCGGCACCCTGATCGGGTTCGTCGTGCTCGGCCGAGCCTCGTCGCTGTGGGTGGTGTTCGTCTCGCGCGCCATCGACGGCATCACGGCGGGCAACCTCTCTCTCGCCCAAGCGTACGTCTCGGACGTCACCGCGAAGGAGAATCGAGCCAAGGCCTTCGGCATCATCGGCATCGCCTTTGGTATCGGCTTCTTGCTGGGGCCCGCAATCTCGGCGTTCCTCTCGCAGTACGGGCATCGCTCGCCGATCTACGCCGCGCAGGGTTTGTCGGCGCTCAGCATCGTGGCCACGGCGGTATTGTTGCCGCGCGCCCGCCCGCAAGCTCAGCCGCAAGACGGATCGGCCGGCCCCGCTGGCCAACGCCTGGGCATGCTCTCTTGGGGCCGCTACAGCCAGTATTTCGCGCGGCCCGAGCTGGCGACGCTGCTTTACCAATTTTTCGCGTTTGCGTTCGCGTTCGCGGCCTTCACGACCGGCTTCGCGCTGTTCGCCCAGCGCCGGCTGACTTGGCACGGCGAGCCGTTCGGCGCCAAACACGTGGGCTACGTGTTCGCCTACGCGGGCTTTTTGGGCATCATTTTCCAAGGCGGCATGATCGGCCGGCTGGTGAAGCGCTTCGGCGAGCTGAACCTGACGCGGGCCGGCTTCGCCAGCTTCAGTCTCAGCTACGCCATGCTGGCGCTCGTTCACCGGGTGCCGGAGCTGTTGGGCAGCGCCACTCTCTCGTCCTTCGGTCAGAGCGCCTTGCGGCCGGCCCTCACGGCGCAGATCACCCACAACAGCCGCCGCGACGAGCAAGGCTTGGTGCTCGGCATCACGCAGTCGCTCACCTCGGTGGCGCAGATCACGGCGCCAATTTTGACCGGCTTTTTGATCCAGAAGGATTGGATCAGCGCCTGGGCGTTGATGGCCGCGCTCTCCGCCGCCATTGGCCTTTGGCTCAGCCTCCGGCAACGAGCCTGAACAACCGCCATGGCCCACCGCATCTACCAGCTTTCCATCAGCCCCGAAGACGACCCGGACGTGCGGCGCGTGATCGATTTCGACGGCCGCGCCAGCTTGGCCGACGTGCACCGCCAAATTGTCCGGCTCTACAGGCTCGACGATAGCGACCGCCTGCACGCTTTCTTCACTTCGGGCCGCTTTTGGGACAAGCACAGCGCCTACTTCGACCCTCGCACCGACGGCGAGCGCACCGATCGAGCCCTGCTCTTTCGGCTGAAGCTCGCGCCTGGCCAAGTTTGCGCATATTTGCTGGATTTCGGCGTGGAACAGCGCTTTTTGGTGACGGTCGCGGCCGTTCGCGAAGCGGCCAGCCCGCTGCCGGAGCCGGTGTTGATCGAAGCCGTGGGTGACGTGACCAGGTCGACCGGGCTCGACGAGGAGAATGAGCTCGAGGACGCGGACGTACCGGACGCCGATCCGCCCGAGCTCGTCGAGCTCACGCCGTTGGCCGAGACCTTTCTCGATACCGTCGATGCGCTGGCGGAGCTGGAGGGTGAGCCCGCCGAGGCGCCCGACGGCAGCGCGCCCATCTTGCAGGCCGGCGCCGACGCGGCCTTGAAGCTGCTCGACGCGGTGGGCGGCAACAGGCCGCGCTTCTTCGCGCTGGATGATTGGCTGCTGGAGCGCTCGCTGTCGGTGCGGCTACTCGACTTGCCGCTGGCGCTGGCCCATGTGGGAGAGCACGAAAGGGCGGCCGCCGTGGCGCGCGCGCTCGTCTTCGTCGATCGCGAGCTGATGCAGGGCGATTTGGCGATCGTGCTGGCCAAGGCCGGCCGCCGCGAAGAAGCCCTGGCCCAGCTGGCCACGAGCTTGGAGCAGGCCGAGGACACGGTGTTGGTCGAAGCCAAAGCGGGCGAGACGCACCGCGCGCTCGGCGATCTGCCCGCCGCCGAAGCCTACTTTCGCCGCTCGCTGGCCGAAGCAAAGACGTCGTCCGACCGGCTGCAGGCGCTGATTCGCGTGGCGAGCTGCCTGCTCGAGCAGGGCCGCGAAGCCGAGGCTCAAGAGGTTCTGAAGAGCGCCCGCGCCCTCGAGGAGGAGAGCTTGCCGAAGCCTGCGCCACCGCAAGTCGGTCGCAACGAGCCGTGCTCGTGCGGCAGCGGCAAGAAATACAAGAAGTGCCACGGCCGCTGAGCGTTCAGCGCAGCCGGGCCCGCAGCTGGCCCAGCTTGCTGGCGATCACGTCCATGACCTGCTCTTGCTCAATCGAGGCCAAGTAGTCGGCGTACGCCTGGAAGCGCTCGCGGAACGCGTTGCCCTCCGGCGTCTCGCTCTGGCAGTGGCGTGCGTCGTCGTCGCTCAGGTCGAAATTGATGAAGCCGCGGCAGCTCTTCGCGCCACATCGGCATGGATCGCGCTCGGGCTGGTTGAAGGTGACCCAGCCGTAGAAGATGGTCACTTCTTGGCCCGGATCGATGGGGCGCAGACATTGAATCCGGCCTGCGCCGTCGGAGTAGATGGCCGCGTTGGGGTTGCAGCTGTGGTTGCAGAGCCAGCCGCCCGGGGCGCTCGTGTCGGGCACGATGACCCAAGCGCCTTCGGACACGAGCGTGAATTTCGCGGCCGCGGCCGCCGTCGCGGCCGGGTCGTCGATGGCCAGGCGCTGCTGCCGCGGCGCATACGCCGTGATCACGTCGCCCCGTTGGAAGCGTTGGCGCGCGAACACGCCCCGCCCTTCGATCGCGCTGTCCCGAAACCGCACCGGGGCGAGGCTAAACATGGCCTTTCGATTTCTAGGCTTGGTCATACGTGAGGGGCTGTGGGCAGAGCGTAGCTTTTGCCGACAATAGGGAGGTACTGATTGCGCTTGGAGGCAATATCGCGCAAGTTGCGCGCCCCATGAGCGACCAAGACGAGCCGAAGGCGAACGACCGCGACAGCGACAGCGACGAAAGCCGCGATAGCGACGCCGAAGTCGAGAGCGAACGCGAACCGGCGCCGGCCGCGAAGAAGGCGGAGGGCAAGGCTCGCGCAGGCGGCAAACGTCACGAGCCTGCGCGTAAGGTCGCCGCGAACCAGGCCGCCTCGGGCTCGAACGTGGGCGTGTTCGTGCTCCTCGCCCTTTTGGCGGGGGGCGCGGCTGGCTACTTTGGCCACATGCAGCAGGCCAAGGCTGCCGCCGCGAAGGCCGACGCGGCCGCGCCTGCGGGCAGCGGCAAGGCCGGGCCGTGCGGAGCTTGGGAGAAGAAGATTTGCAGCAGCATCGGCGAGCAGTCGGCCGCGTGCATGCAAGCCAAAGGTGCGGCCGAGCTCTTGGCGCCGTCGGCTTGCGAGGCGGCGCTGACCACCGTGCCGGCGACGTTGACGAAGCTCAAGGCCGCGCGCTTGCCCTGCGACAAGCTCGTCAGCAAGTTGTGCGGTGACCTGCCGCCCGGCGCCCAAACCTGCAACATGGTGAAGGAGAAGACGCCTGGCTTCCCGGCGCAGCGTTGCGAAGAAATGCTGCAGCACTACGACGAGGTCATCGGTGAGCTGAAGCGTATGGAAGAGCAGCAGGGCGGCATGATGCGCGGCGGTCCCGGCGGTCCCGGCGGTCCCGGCGGTCCCGGCGGTCCCGGCCCGGGCATGCCAGCGCCGCCCGATCCGCACCAGCACTGAGGCTGATTTCAAGCGCGGGCGAAGAGGTCGAGCACCAAGCGGTACGAGAGGAGCGCCAGCTCCGGATCGTAACGCGGCCCTTCGTCTCGCAAGAAGGCGTGGGCGGCGTTGAGCTCGTGCCAGGTGAAGCGCCGCTGCGTTTCCAGCAAACGCGCCTGGATCTTGGCGCGCCCTTCGTCGGGAATGTGCGGATCTTGCCGGCCCCATACCATCATCAGCTCGCCCTCCAGCTCGGCGGCGCGCGCTAACGAGTCGTCGCCGCTCGAGCCGAGCGACCCCTGGTGCAAGTCGGTCGCGTAGAAGCACGCCGCCGCGCGCACGCGGCGATCGAAGGCGCAGCGAAACGCCAGGTGCCCACCCAGGCACATCCCCATGCTCAGCAATTTGCCGTCGCAATCTGCGCGTGCCGCGAGGTGGTCCAGCACCGCGCGCGCGTCTTCGTCGTAGGCCGCCACCGCCTTGCCGACCTTGTGGCGGTTTCCGGCGTCCGCGCCTGCCTGATCGTAGCCGAGCACGGTGCCGGCCGGCTCCAGCTCGTGAAAGACCTCCGGCACCGCTACGACGTAGCCGTTGCCGGCGAGCATGGCCGCCGTCCTACCGATCGGCCCCGTGCGCTGGAAGATCTCCGAAAACAGGACGACGCCCGGGCGGCGTCCCGCCGCTTTGGGCCGATACACGTACGTGCGCATGGGCCCGCGAGAGGTTGGAAGGTCCACGCTCGCTTCTTCGAGGATCATACTTTTGGCGAGTTTAGCCGAAAATTGCCCGCTTCGGGCCATGTAGGGATCATGTCCGAAAGCGGCCAGACCGGCTCGCCACGCGGCGCTAAGCTGCTCTTCGTGAGCCTGGACGCCAGCCACTGCTACGAGGTCGTGAAGGCGCGTGACGCGCGCTTCGACGGCTTGTTCTTCGTGGGCGTCTCCACGACCGGCGTGTACTGCCGGCCCATTTGCCGCGTGCGCACGCCGGGGCGCGATCGCTGCTCGTACTTCGCCAACGCGGCCAGCGCGGAGGCGGCTGGTTACCGGCCTTGCCTGCGCTGCCGGCCCGAGCTCGCGCCGGGAGCCGCGCCGGCCGACGCCGCGCAGCGCGTGGCCAACATGGCCGTGGCGCGCATCGAAGCGGGGGCGCTCAGCGGCAGCAGCGTCGAACAGCTGGCGGCGGAGCTAGGTGTCAGCTCACGGCAACTGCATCGCGTCGTCGAGGCCGAGTACGGCGTGAGCCCGCTGGCGTTGGCGCAAACGCAGCGGCTGCTCTTGGCCAAGCAGCTGCTCACCGACACCTCGCTGCGGGTGATCGACGTCGCGTTCGGCAGCGGTTTTTCCAGCGTGCGCCAGTTCAACCGCCTGTTTCGCGAAGCGTACCGGCTCAACCCGCTCGGGCTGCGCAAGCAGAGCGCCGGCCGCGCCGCAGCGGGCCAACCGATCTTGCTCAAGCTGGGCTTTCGCGCGCCGCTCGCCTGGCCTGCGCTGATCCGCTTTTTGGCTGGGCGCGCCGGCGGTAGAACGGAAAAAGTCGATGGTGACAGCTATTTGCGGACCGTTCGCCTGGGCCCGCATCGCGGCTTCGTCATCGCTCAGCCGATTGGCCCGGCGCTCTTGGGCGTGCAGGTTTCATCGTCGCTGCTCCCCGTCTTGCCCGAGCTGCGAACGCGGCTGCGGAGGCTGTTCGATCTGGCGAGCAATCCGCTCGTCATCGACGCTTCTCTGAGCCGCCACCCGCAGCTGCGAGGGCACTTGAAGCGCTTGCCCGGCTTGCGTGTGCCCGGCGCCTTCAGCGGCTTCGAGCTGGCGCTGCGAGCGGTGCTGGGTCAGCAAATCACCGTCAAGGCCGCGACCACCATCTTCGGGCGCTTCGTCGAAACCTTCGGCGGCAAGCTCACGACGCCGGACGCCGACGTCGACTCGTTCGCTCCCGATGCGGGCGAGGTCGCCGAAGCGAGCCTGCAGCAGCTCATCGATCGCGGGCTAACGTCACGGCGCGCCGAGACCGTGAAGGCCTTGTCGCGGGCCGTGGCCGACGGCAAGCTCGTGCTCGATCCGCCCGTCGCAGGCGCGGCAATGCGCGTAGCCCTGCAAGAAATTCCCGGCATTGGCCCTTGGACGGCCGAATACGTTGCCATGCGCGCGCTCGGCGACCCCGACGCATTTCCGCACTCGGATTTGGGGCTCTTGCAAGCGGCGGCCCTCGACAAGCCCGCGGCCTTGTTGGCGTTGGCCGAAGCCTGGCGGCCTTTTCGCGCCTACGCGGCCCTGCACCTTTGGCACAGCTACGCGGCAGGTGGTTGAAGCATGAAAACTCACGCGCCCTTCTATTGTGAAATCGATTCTCCGGTCGGAACCTTGTGGCTGCTCGGCGACGGCGAGCTCTTGACCGGCCTGTACATGCACGAGCAGCGGCACCGTCCGGAGCTACCGAGCGGCTGCGAACGGAACGAGCGCGCATTTCGCGCGGCGCGCGAGCAATTGAAGGCGTATTTCGCCGGCAAGCTGCGACAGTTCGAGCTACCGCTGGGCGGTGAAGGCAGCGACTTTCAGAAGCGCGTCTGGCAGGCGCTCTGCAGCATCCCTTTCGGCGCAACCGAGAGCTACGGCGGCTTGGCCAAGCGCATCGGCAACGCCAACGCTTCGCGCGCGGTCGGGCTCGCCAACGGCAAAAATCCGATCGGCATCATCGTGCCGTGTCACCGCGTGGTAGGCGCCAATGGCTCTCTGACCGGCTACGGCGGCGGCCTCGAGCGTAAGCAGTGGCTGCTGGAGCACGAGCGGCGCTTCGCGGCCCGCGGTTGAGGCTTCGCCCGCCCGGAGGATCGAGCCGCCGGGCGGCGCCTTCAGCCGATGGCGGCGAACCAGCTCTCGCCGATCAGGGTGAGGTCGTCTTCGCTGATGGCGTCGCCTTCGGGCACGCCGTTGGCGGCGCCGAACGAGTACACGATGCGACCCACGGGCACGCCCGCGACCAGCACGGTGTAGCTGTCGTCGCCCAAGGCTTGAATTTGGTAAGATTTTCCGCCAAAAGCGACGGTTTTGCTCGAGATGTCGGCCACGGCCGTTTGGGTCGTCATGGGGCGCCTTCTACACCGAAAGGGGCTGGCGAGAGTAGTCCTTCCTACGGTCGCGCGCGCCGTCGCTCCGACCGCCCGTATGCTATCGGACACGTTCTGAATCCGCTCGACGCCCAGCTGTACGCGCTCACGCACCGCGGCAACCCGGGCGACGTGGAGCATTACGTCGAGCTTTGCCGGGGCGCGGTGAGCGTGCTCGAGCTGGGCTCCGGCTACGGCCGAATGTTACGAGCGTTGGCGGAGCCGCAGCGCGCGCTCTTCGGGCTCGAGCTGGACCCGAGCTTGCTGGCGCTAGGGAAACGAACCGTGGCCGGGCTACCCGCGGCGGCGCGCGGTGGGGTGACGCTGGTGCAGGGCGACATGCAGCGGATTGCGCTCGGGCGTCGCTTCGAGCGGGTGCTGCTGCCGTACAACGCCCTGTACTGCTTGCTCAGCGCGCGCGCCGTGCAGCGCTGCTTTCGCGCCGTGCGGGCCGCGCTCGAGCCCGGCGGCTTGTTCGCGTTCGACGTATGGAACGCCGACCATTTAGTGGCGGCGGGGCTTTCGCCCGCGGGCGACGAACGAGCCTTGACCGCCTTCGAGCACGCCGGCCGCCGCTGGGTGGTGACCGAGCGCTGCCAACGCGCGCGCGGAGCCGAGCGCATCGACGTGACCTACACCTACGCGCCGAGCGGCAGCGGGGCGCAGCGCAGCCAGAGCCTCCGCCAGCGCTACTACCGCTCGACCGAGCTCTGCGCGCTGCTGGGCGAGAGCGGCTTCGCCCTGGTGAGCCAGCACGGAAGCTTCGCGAAAGCGCGCTTCGACGAACGCGCGGCGCGCCTCGTCGTCGTGGCCCGCGCGTTGCCGTAAGGAGAGCGAGCCGAGCCGGCCCGCGCGACCTCGTCTCTTTCCGCTGGTCCGGTAACTGCCCCTCCACTCGGGCCGGACCCGCGAGGAACGTGGACATTGGACCTCGGTGAGGAGCGAGGCCTTTTCTTTCACGGCGGCCGGCCGTTGAGGCGTACGTGAGCCCCACCCAGCGCGTCTGGTTCTCGGTACTGGCCCTGGTGGGCTTTGCGGTAGCGTTTGCCTGCCGCAGCGAGAGCAAGCCGTACCCAGCCAAACCACTGGCTTCGGGCGAGCTGGACGGCATGCAGTTGGAGGCGGCGGGCCGCGTCGCGCTCGAGTCCGCGACCGACGCGATGGTGCGCCACGACCTGCAGCGCCTCAAGATGTTGAGCGTGTGGGTGCGCGGGCGGGCCCAGGTCGTGCTGTTTCAGCCGAACGATTTGAGCGCTCTCGAGCTTGCCATTGCCTGTCTGGAGCGTAGCGTGTCCCCCCGTCAGGCGGCGGCTCGCCTGGCCGAGCTGAGCTCGGGCAAGCTGCTGGTGCCGGCGGGTGTCTTGTGCGCCGAGCAACCCGAGTAGTCGTGCCTACAATGCGGGCGTGACCTTCGACCCCGCGAGCCGCGAGCGCCTCTCCAGCCACGATTTGTACCGCTTCGCCGGCAGCACGCTGTTCGAGCGCGTCGCGCGCACGTTGTGCCTAGCCGACTGCGTACCGCGCAAAGAGCTGTTCGAGTCCTGGGAGGTGGCGCGCCGGGCCCGCCGTCGCTTTCGCGGCGGACGCGTCGTCGATCTGGCCTGCGGTCACGCGCTCGTGGCTCAACTCATGCTGCTGCTCGACGATTCATCGCCCCACGCGCTGGCTGTGGATCGCAAGCTGCCGCCGAGCGCCGCGCGGGTCGCGGCGTGCTTGGGCGCGGAGTGGCCGCGCTTGGCCGGTCGCGTCACCTTGCTCGAGGCAAAGCTAGAGAGCGTGTCCGTGCAGGCTGGCGACGTGCTGGTGTCGTGCCACGCTTGCGGCTCGCTCACCGACGACGTGCTGGCGCTCGCGCTCGGCGCGCGCGCTCGGGTCGTGGTCTTGCCCTGTTGTCAGTCGACGGGGAAATGCGACCTCGGCGGGCTCGCCGGTTGGCTCGATCCCGCTCTCGCCATCGACGTCACGCGCGCCGCCAAATTGCGCGCCGCGGGCTATCGCGTGCACACGCAGACCATCCCCGCGGCGATCACGCCGAAAAATCGCCTGCTGTTGGCGGCACCCGGCGAGCGTGAGGCGGAAAGCTAGCCGCCCTCGTCCCACTCTGGCGCCGGCAGCGGGCGGATCAACGCCGCGCGCGCAAGCCAGCCGAGCCGCGCTTCCACCGCTTCGGGCTCGTACTCCGGCAAGGCGCTGCACAGCGCTTGGGCCGTGAAAGCCGCGCGGCTCGCCAAGATCCAATCGAGAAGGGGCGCCGCGTGCTCGATGGCCAGCACCGTCTCCGCCTGCGGGCGATTGGTGGGGCCGCGGCGCCCTGGGGTGGGTCTTTTACGACTTCAGCATGGAACCGCGCGGGCCAATCCGGCGGAGGTGGGGGCCCAAGGTTCGCCATTTCGCGGAACGCCCCAACTAAATGCAGCTGAGCGGCCGGCGGCAGACCCCGTGTTTTGCGACCTTTGTGGCTCGTCGACTCTGAATTCGGCAGCGGGGCTTGCTAAAACACCCCTCACCGGCGAGAAGCGCGCTAGGGTGCCCCTCTCTCTAAGGATACAATCGAATGAGCGAAGGCACAGTTAAGCGCGTCACGGACAAGGGTTTCGGCTTCATCGAGACCGGTTCTGGCAAAGATTTGTTTTTCCACATGTCGGCCTGCGAAGGCGTCCGCT
>Ga0164241_10001480_pt1 | contig 28816 bp, 24 predicted proteins | sample OricomyardsoilBY_FD_108780 | JGI IMG/M metagenome (GOLD analysis project Ga0164241, IMG submission 108780) | Backyard soil microbial communities from Emeryville, California, USA - Original compost - Back yard soil (BY) | ecosystem: Environmental > Terrestrial > Soil > Unclassified | place: USA... | reverse complement strand
TGTACTTGATCCCTAATTTACGCGTCGTTGTTCCTCCCGCCAAATACTCTTTTACAATTCTCTGCTTTTTCTTCTTGTCCATGTTAAGTCGATTTTGGGTCAACCCATTTCAGGACAAGTCAGTTTGGAACAGGCATGGAACGTAACCCCCCGTTGACCTATCCTAAAAAAGTTTATACTTGGTCTTGTCCGGATTTTGGTTTACATTAATTCCAGTCCTCAAGGCCAACTGATCACTATCCCAATATCTTAAATAAAAAGTCTTCAATAAACTTGCTGGTAAACTCCGTTTTGCTATGTGCGGCTACGTCGGTAAGTTTAGGCAGGTTTGCACTAAAAAACTGTTGGTGATGTGCTGTTTCTATTAATGTTGTGCTTAGTGAACGCGGATAAGCGTAAGTCGGGTTATACGTTGTTATCACTTGGGCAATTCGTGCGCATAAATCTTTGTAGGGTTTAAATACCTCATTCTTATTTATTTCGGTCACTTCTTTTACCAGGTATACCTTACTGCTCTCGGCAATAACTATCTGGTTGAGGTACTTTTTGTTGTAATCAAGCTCATTAGTACTAACCGATGGCTCGTGCGTTAGTAAATGAACAATAATTTTTAACTGCTCTTGTTTATCGGTAACATTCTCCAGCTTAAAGTTAACCAGAAACTCCATATAACACCAATACCAGTTAAGTATATAAAGTAACAGGCGGTGTTTGTTCTCAAAATACCGGTAAATGGTGGCTTCGGTGCTGTTTATCTCAATTGCCAGTTTTTTAAAGGTAAACTGTTCAAATCCTAATTCGTAAATAAGGTCAATCGCTTTTTTTACCATCAAACGACCGACTTCGCTGTGCTCCGGATTACGTAAAAAAATTTTCTCGTTAATGGCAAATTTTACCTGAAAATCCATTCTAATCAAATTTCAACAAATGTAGTAATTGTTTACTAAACGATAGTACCATTTTATTTCTATTGTAAATACTATTTTACATAATAGTATTGCTATTATATAAAATAGTACTATTACATTTGTGGCGTAATTAATCTAACATTGCCATGTTACTAAATAAACGAATACCGGCTACGTACATCCTTAAGAAAATACAGTATGATGTATTGTACATACTTATAATAGGCGTATTAGTAGAATATCTTACCTACCGATATCGGGCGCTGATACCCGAAATGCCTATTGGCATACCCGCTTTTATTGGTACCGCTATATCTGTTATTCTTTCCTTTAAAATCAATCAATCATACGACAGGTGGTGGGAGGCCCGTAAAATATGGGGCAGTATTGTTAATGATAGCCGCACGCTTACATTGCAGCTGCAAACATTTGTAACAGGCGCTCAACAGGCGGCTACTAAACAAATTGCCTACCGGCATATAGCCTGGTGCTACAGCTTAGGCCAAAGCCTGCGCGGCCTTGATGCAACAGAAAATCTGCATAAATACATAAGCGACGAGGACTTAGCATACCTTAAGAAACATACCAACAAACCGCTCGCGCTGCTGCAGTTAAACGCGCTGCAAATTGCCGGACTTAAAGAAAAAGGCGATCTGGAATTGTTTAGCCTGGTGCAGATCAATAATACTTTAGTTGCATTTTCTAACTGGATGGGTATGGCCGAGCGCATAAAAAGCACGGTGTTTCCGCACACATACCGATTGTTTCTGCATTTCTTCATCTACATATTCGTTGTAACGCTCTCCATCTCACTGGGTAATATCCAAAGTATATTTGAGATACCGTTGCTGCTGGTTATATCCTCGGCGTTTTTCTTATTAGAAAAATCAGCAACACACCTGCAGGATCCATTCAACAATAGGCCAACGGATACGGCCATGACCACCATTGCCACTAATATTGAGATCAACATAAAACAATTGTTAAACGAAGAAGATGTGCCTGCACCGTTGCAGCCACACAGTTTTTATTCATTATAAAATCTAATAGTATGCGTACCCACTCAAAAGAAACCCAAAGTAGTTTAACGCCGGATATGGCGCTCCAAATTTTAAAAGAAGGCAATCAGCGGTTTATCAATAACCTTAAAGCCAACCGTAACCTTTTACAACAGGTTAACGAAACATCAGCCGGGCAATTTCCGTTTGCTACCATTCTGAGTTGTATTGACAGCCGCACATCGGCAGAGCTGATATTTGACCAGGGTCTGGGCGATGTTTTTAGCATACGTATTGCCGGCAATATACTTAACGAAGATATTTTAGGCAGTATGGAGTTTGGCACCAAAGTAGTTGGCACCAAAATACTTTTAGTACTCGGCCACACCAAATGCGGCGCTATTGTAGGGGCCTGCAACCACATAGAACTGGGTAACTTAACCGGTTTGTTAAAAAAAGTGCAGCCTGCTATTGACCACGAAACCCAGACAACAGAACAACGCGACGGCAGCAACAAAGAATTTGTTAACCGCGTTGCCGGGCTGAATGTTAACCTTACCATTGAAAGGATAAGAAAAGAAAGCCCGATAATAGCCGACCTGGAACAACAAGACGCCATAAAAATTGTTGGCGGTATGTATGATGTTGAAACCGGCGTGGTTGATTTTTATGAGTAAGATGCCAATAACTACAAAGCCGGGGCAACCACCACTATTGCCCCGGCTTTGTAGTTATGTTGATATTAGAGGGGTGGCCTTTCCGTTAATTTATACAGTATAGACCCCACCTGCTTACTTTATCAACCCCTCCATCAAAGCATAACGTGCCACAGTATTATCCGGCACCCCTTTACTATCCGCATCAATTACCATAACCTTTTTTGTGCCCTTGCCCTGCACAGTATCCCATTGCGGTAAACCGGCGGCGTTAGGGTTGCCGTTTTTAATAAAGTTGGCAAAAAAGGCATGCATAACTTCGGCTGTTTTAAGATCCTGGGGCGTCCAGTTATATACTTTGTTATAGTGCAGGTTGCCCATAGCGTACTCTATTTCTGCGGAGTGTACCGCACCGGTGGGAGCCTCTGCCTCGGTAGCCAGCTTAGGGCGCGGGCGGGTATATAAATAACGGTATACCTGTGCCTTTTGAGTACGCGCATGCATATCTATCAGCTTCCATGTACTGAAGGCAATAAAGCGGTCGGATGCCAGGGCGTTGCCCGATGCTATAACCTCTTCTTTTGTTGTCGCCGGGTATTGCTGCAAAACCTCAGCCGCTTTATCCGGATATAAACGCTGGATGGCCGCCTTGTAATTCTCGGGCGTAGCGGCAACGTTTCTGCCTAATATGCTTTTATAATCGCCTTCCGCCGAGTTCCATCCCGCTAACAACGCTACAGGCATTTGCTTACCTGCCGCGAAAATTTCCTGCGGTTGCTGTGGAAGGAAATAGCCGTCAACCGTACAGCCAAAACGCCCGTTGGCGCCCCATTTCAGCAGAGAATCAGCAGGAATTTTGCGTAAGTCGGCCAATGAGTTGGCTTTAACGCGGGTAGCGAATGAAACACCTGCCTGCTCGGCAGTAGCCAGTGGCGTAGGCGATAGGTTGCCTAACAACGCGCCGCTTTCGGCAATGGCAGCCCTGAATAATCCTTTTGATAAGGGTGATGCCATTTGCGCCGATACCGACATAGAACCCGCCGATTCACCGGCAATAGTAACTTTATCAGGGTCGCCACCAAAAGCTGCTATATTCTTTTTAACCCAAAGTAAGGCAGCATGCTGATCCATTAACCCATAATTGCCCGAGGCATGTGCCGGGGATTCTTTGGTTAATTCGGGATGGGCCATAAAACCGAATACGCCCAAACGATAATTTACGGTAAGCGCTACAATGCCTTTTTTGGCCATGCTTTCGCCATCGTACCTGCCTTCAGAGCCATCGCCGGTGCGGAAACCACCACCGTAGAAATATACCAGTACCGGCAATTTTTCATTGCCCGTTTTTGCAGGCGTCCAAACATTCAGATATAGACAGTCTTCACTCTTGCCGTTGCTGCGGAATATCATATCGCTATACAAAGGCTGCTGCATGGCCTGTGCGCCAAATCTATCTGCTTTCAGCACGCCACTCCAATTATCGGCTGGTTGGGGCGCTTTCCAGCGCAGATCGCCAACAGGCGGTTTTGCAAATTGGATGCCTTTGAATGAGCGTATGCCGCTGGCTTCGGTTACACCTTGTACAATGCCGTTAGCTGTTTTTATTTGCGGATCGGTACTCGTCATATTCTGTGCATTGCTGCTCAACACGGCAGCCATCGCCGCCGAAAGCAAGTATATTCTTTTTTTCATAAAGCCTGGTGCTTAATAGGTTCAAGGCAAACTTAGTTATTTGTTGTAATTTTTAGCAAAAACGTAGCAACAAAAGGAACAAACAGACGATGCACGCGTAAACGGGTGACTAATATTATAATATAATTGTAATAATAGTGAGACTCGTTTTACCACTATAATTTACCTGATTTGCTGGCGTTACTAATGCACAACGGTAAAGTCTGTATTACAAACACTTGTTTATATACAACTTATCAAACTTTTATTACTTTTGCCACCCGAATGAGGTTAACGTTGATCATTTTAGGTTTCCTGCTGCTGTTGCAAACCAACAAGCAGGCGTCTTATGTTCGTAACAGGCATGTGATCGCTGTTAAAGCCTTCGTTCTGGAGAGAAAAAAGGCCGAAGCGCTTGGTAATTCCGTCTCTGTACCAATGTACAGCGAGCATAGAAATTTGGGCAAAGCATCGCAGCTTTTATTTTGGGAGTGCGAAGAAGACCAGGAAGACGCCCCCCAGGGCGATCTGAAAAAATTCAAACTGCTGTGCGGCTTTTATTTAACGCTGCCATCGTTACATCAATTAGTTTTAAGCTGTTTAAAGCCAGAAGTTGCAACGCACGAGCGTTTTAACTTGCAAATTTCCTCCACTAAGTATATCGTTCAGAGATCATTACGGATCTGAATAACCCCCGCTTCATTTTAAGGAAAATATAACAGGCACAACCGTGGCTTTGCTGTGATGCATAGCGCTTTTATGTCCTGTTATCGGCGAAGCCTGGTATGGTTTCTTCCCGCCTCCTACATTTCAAAACTCATTTCTTAATTAATACTATGAACAAAATTGTGGTGCTTGCCGGCATGTTGGCCTTATTAGGTCAGATCGGCTGTACGTCAAAAACCGAAGAAAAAAAAGAGATCGTTACCTACTCGGTAACCAGTCCGCTAATGGTCGACACCTCATTCACGAAAGAATATGTGTCTCAGATCCGCGCCGTGCGCGATATCGAGATCAGGTCGCAGGAAAAAGGATTTTTGCAAAATATTTATGTTGACGAAGGTCAATATGTAAAGGCTGGTCAGCTTTTATTCAGAATAATGCCTAAGATGTATGAAACTGAGGTATTAAAAGCCGAAGCCGAAGTGAAAGCCGCTGAAGTAGAATTATTGAATACACAAAGCCTTGCCGAGAAAAACATAGTTTCTAAAAACGAACTCTCCATGGCGAAAGCCAAACTCGCAGGAGCAAATGCAGGGCACTCTCTAGCCAAGATCCATTTGTCGTTTACAGAGATACGGGCGCCTTTTAACGGTTACATTGACCGTATCCCTAAAAAGCTGGGCAGCCTTATTGATGAAGGCGAACTGCTGACAACCCTTTCAGACAACAGCGACGTGTATGCCTACTTCAACCTGTCTGAACCGGAGTACCTGAATTATCAGGAAGACAAAAAAGGCCGCGCTGATACCCATGTAAACTTGCTTTTGGCCAATAATAACGTATTAAAATACAAAGGCGAGGTACAAACGGTTGAGAGCGAGTTTGAAAACGAGACCGGCAACATTGCCTTCCGGGCCAGATTTCCTAACCCAGATGGTCTTTTACGTAATGGCGAGACCGGTAAGGTTTTGATGAAGATCCCGCTGAAGAATGCATTTGTGATCCCCCAAAAAGCAACTTACGAGATACAGGATAAAAAATATGTTTTTGTTGTTGACAAAGGTAATGTGATACACTCGCAGATGCTAACTGTCCGTGGCGAACTTCCAGATCTGTATGTAGTAGAAAGCGGTTTGAATAAAGATGACAGGATTCTGCTTGAAGGTATTCAAAATGTAAAGGATGGGGATAAGATCAAATGCAAATTTGAAAACCCTACAGAGGTAGCGGCGAACCTTAGATTAAAGGCCGAGTAAGATCACATTATATACATATAAAATGTTTAACAAATTTATTCAGCGACCCGTACTGTCAATAGTAATATCGCTGCTAATAGTTTTCCTGGGACTGCTTGCCATGGTTCAGTTGCCGGTAACCCAGTTCCCTTCTATTTCGCCACCCACTGTGAGTGTGACGGCCGAGTATCCGGGCGCCAATAACGAGTTGCTGATCAAAGCGGTAGTAATACCGTTAGAGAGGGCTTTAAATGGCGTGCAGGGAATGAAATACATGACCTCTGATGCCGGTAATGATGGCGAGGCCTCTATCCAGATAGTTTTTAATCTGGGCACCGACCCTAACCAGGCTTCGCTTAATGTTCAAAACAGGGTAGCCTCGGTAGTGAACAAGCTGCCGCCGCTGGTTGTGCGCGAGGGTGTAAAAATATCACGCCAGGAATCAAGCATGCTGATGTACATTAACCTGTATAGCGAAGACCCGCATACCGATCAGAAATTCCTTTTCAACTTTACCGATATAAACCTCCTGTCGGAGCTAAAACGTGTAGATGGCGTAGGTTTTGCGGACATATTAGGTAACCGCGAGTATGCTATGCGGATATGGCTAAAGCCGGATCGTATGCTGGCCTATAAAATATCCACAGAAGAAGTAATGCAGGCGCTTTCCGAGCAGAGTTTAGAGGCCTCGCCGGGCAAAACGGGCGAAAGCTCCGGCAAACGCTCACAGTCTTTTGAATACGTATTGAAATATTCGGGGCGATTTACTACCAAAGAGCAATATGAAAAAGTAGTACTGCGAGCAACGCCTGATGGCGAGATCCTTCACTTGAAAGATGTTGCCGATGTTGAGTTCGGTAGCTCCATGTACGATATTTATTCCAGCCTTAACGGCAAGCCTTCGGCTGCCATTGTGTTAAAGCAATCGTACGGCAGTAATGCCAGCAAGGTAATTGAGAACGTAAAAGCGAAACTGGCCGAAATAAAATCCACATCGTTCCCTAAGGGAATGAATTACGAGATAAGCTATGACGTGTCCACATTTCTTGACGCATCCATAGAAAAAGTTATCCATACACTGGTTGAAGCATTTATACTGGTAGGCCTGGTGGTTTTCATCTTCCTGGGCGACTGGCGCTCAACGCTTATACCGGCCATTGCAGTGCCGGTGTCCCTCATTGGTACGTTTATGTTTATGCAGTTTTTCGGCATCACATTAAACCTTATTACCCTGTTTGCACTGGTGCTTGCCATTGGCATTGTAGTAGATAACGCTATAGTTGTTATTGAGGCTGTGCACGCAAAAATGGAAACCAAGCATTATTCGCCCCGTAAGGCTACCGAAGAAGCATTGCACGAGATAAGTGGTGCCATTATAGCCATCACTTTCGTTATGGCAGCGGTATTTATACCGGTGGCATTCATGTCTGGGCCCGTGGGTATTTTTTACAGGCAGTTCTCTATCACCATGGCCACATCTATTGTGCTGTCGGGTTTGGTAGCCTTAACGCTTACCCCGGCCTTGTGCGTAATAATGCTTAAAAACAACCATGGCAAGCCCAAAAAACGCAGTATAGTTGATAAAATGCTTGACGCGTTTAATAATAGGTTTGATAAACTTTCAGGCAGATACGTAGCCTTGCTTAACGTGATAGCTAACCGACGGGCAGTTACATTTCTAATATTAATAGGCTTTTGTATAGGTACCTGGCTGCTTAACAGCAGCCTGCCAAGCGGCTTTATTCCTAACGAGGATCAGGGCATGTTTTACGCCATTATTCAAACTCCGCCGGGCTCGTCTTTAGAACGAACCAACCAGATAGCTGAACGATTGCAAAAAATTGCCGAAGGTGTTGAAGGCGTTAAGTCGGTATCTGCGTTGGCAGGCTACGAGGTACTTACCGAAGGTACCGGCGCTAACTCTGGCACTTGTTTAATCAATTTAAAAAGCTGGGAAGAAAGAAAACATTCTGTTCAGGAGGTAATAAAAGAGTTGGAGGAGAAATGTGAGGATATAACCGGAGCTAACATAGAGTTCTTTCAGCCGCCTGCCGTACCGGGATACGGAGCTGCCGGCGGTTTTGAGCTGCGTTTGCTGGATAAAGCCGGATCAGGCGATTACAAAAAAATGGAGACTGCGACAAACAACTTTGTTGCCGAGTTGAATAAACGCCCCGAACTGTCGTCGGTATTTAGCTTTTATAGTGCCAGTTTCCCGCAATATAAGTTAAACGTTGATAATGACCTGGCGCAGCAAAAAGGCGTAACCATTGATAACGCCATGAATACGCTTTCGACGCTTATCGGCAGTAATTACGAGATCAGCTTTATACAGTTCGGTCGCCAATATAAAGTTATCATCCAGGCGCTGCCCCAATACAGGGCATTACCCGATGATATATTGAAATTGTATGTAAAGAACAATCGCGACGAAATGGTGCCTTTTTCAGCCTTTATGAAAATGGAAAAAGTTTACGGGTTGTCTGAGATCACCCGCCACAATATGTACAACTCGTCAGAAATTAGCGGCGCTGCCGCGCCGGGATACAGCAGCGGTACGGCCCTGAGCGTAATAACCGAAGTGGCACAAAAAACGCTGCCGCGCGGGTTCGGTATTGATTGGGCGGGTATATCAAAAGATGAATCTTCCCGTGGTAATGAGGCCGCTTATATCTTCCTGATCTGCCTGGGTTTTGTTTACTTCATCCTTGCGGCACAATATGAAAGCTTCATTTTGCCGTTCTCGGTGATACTGTCGCTTGTGGCGGGCATATTCGGCGCTTTATTGTTCCTAAAACTATTTGGTTTAGAAAACAATATCTACGCGCAAGTGGCCATTATCATGCTTATCGGTTTACTTGGAAAGAATGCGGTATTGATAGTTGAGTTTGGCGCACAACGCCATCGCGCCGGCGACACCGTACTTCAGTCGGCTATAACTGCTGCAAAAGTAAGGTTCAGGCCTATCTTAATGACCTCGTTCGCGTTTATTGCCGGTTTGATCCCGCTGATGTTCGCATCAGACCCGGGCAAATTGGGTAACAGAACAATAGGTAGCGCAGCCGCAGGCGGCATGCTTATCGGAACCGTTTTTGGATTGCTTATCATCCCCGGTTTATACTTCATATTTGGAACGATAGCAGCGAAACATAAGCTTGTGCATGATGAAGAAGAAAATCCTTTAACCGAAGAAATTGACAACAATGTTTAAACTAAGCAAAATAACCTATTACGCCCTTGCGGGCATTTGCATTATTACAGCGGGGTGTAAGATCCCCGCTGTAACGCAGTCGGCAGGGATGCGGCCGGGGCCCGCATCATATAACACCAGTTCCGACACGCTGAACGCCGCGACTACCGACTGGCGCAGCTTTTTTAAGGATAAATATCTGGCTGACCTGATAGACACCGCCCTTAACAACAACCAGGAATTACTGATAACGTTTCAGGAAATTGAAATGGCGAGAAACGATATCACGATAAAAAAAGGGGCTATGCTGCCATCAGTGGGTTTGCGTACAGGCGTTGGCGTTGATAAAGTTGCGCGTTATACCAGCCAGGGTGCCGGCGACGCGTCTACCGAGATCACACCGGGAAAAGAAGTGCCTGAAGTGCTGACAGATTATTCTGTTGCGGCTGTTGCCAATTGGGAGGTGGACATTTGGAAGAAGCTAAGCAACGCCAAACAAGCCGCGGTTAAACGTTATCTGTCTACCGTTGAAGGCAAGAACTTTGTTTTAAGTAACCTGGTGGCCGAGGTGGCCGATTCATATTACGAACTGCAGGCGCTTGATAACCAACTGGATATTATACGGCAAACCATAACGCTGCAAAAACAGGCGCTCGAGGTGGTGAAGCTTCAAAAAAATGCGTCGCGGGCTACGGAGCTTGGTGTTCAAAAATTTGAGGCCGAAGTTTTGGGTTCTCAAAGCCGGGAGTTTGACTTACTTCAGCAAATAAAAGAAACCGAGAACCGCATTAACTTTTTGCTGGCTCGCTATCCGCAGGAAATACCGCGCGATAAGGCAAGCTTTTTATCTAATGTACCGGCGCTGGTAAATTATGGTATACCTGCGCAAATGCTGTCTAACCGTCCTGACATTAAACAGGCCGAGTTTGAGCTGGCCGCTGCCAAACTTGATGTGAGTGTGGCAAGGAAAGAGTTCTATCCTTCGCTCAATATTTCGGCAGCTGTGGGTATACAAGCCTTTGACGCATCGTACCTGGTTAAGTTTCCGGCCTCTATATTATGGAACCTTGTTGGCGAGGTTGCCGCACCGCTTGTTAACCGTAACGCTATTAAGGCTGAGTATCTTAATGCCAATGCAAGGCAACAACAAGCGCTGTACAACTATCAGCGTACGGTACTAAACGCCTACATGGAAGTAGCTACTGAGCTTTCGCGCATTGATAACCTGGAAAAAAGCTATGACCTTAAATCAAGACAGGTTGGGGCCTTAACCCGGTCGATAGATATTGCAAACGACTTGTTCAAATTTGCACGGGCCGATTATTTTGAGGTATTGATGACGCAGCGCGACGCACTGGAATCAAAACTGGAAATGGTGGAGACCCGCAAGGCGCAATTGATAGCAACAAGCAACATTTATAAATTTTTAGGCGGAGGCTGGAGATAGCATTTAAGAAGCTGGTTTGAGTTGGTTAAACCGGAAGTTGCTCTTATTGCGGCGATAATACCATCGCTGCAATAGGGCAGCGCCCAACGCTCAAATTGTCTGTTAACACAAGCGTATAGGCATCTGCACATTCGCATATTTGCTCATCTGCACATTTTTCCTACATCCGCATATTTGCACATCGGCACATTCTCTCATATCTGCACATTTGCTACCTTTGCAGCAATGAGCAGAGGAAAAGGAGCAAAAAACCTGGTATTTGAAAACGTAAGCATTATTGATATCGCCGAAGAGGGTAAAGGGGTTGGCAAAGCCGACGACTTTGTGCTTTTTGTAGAAAAAGCCGTACCCGGCGATGTAGTTGATGTACAGGTATATCGCAGCAAGAAAAACTTTGGCGAAGCTAAGATAACTGCGCTTAAGCAGCCCAGCGTTCACCGAGTGGCAGCTTTTTGCGAACATTTTGGTACCTGTGGTGGCTGCAAATGGCAGCACATGACGTATGATGCGCAACTGCAATTCAAACAAAAAACCGTTGCGGATGCTTTAGGTCGGTTAGCTAAAATTGAGGTTGGTGGAATGCTGCCTATTGTTGCTTCGCCTGCTGACCGGTATTATCGTAATAAACTTGAATTTACCTTCAGCAATAAGCGCTGGCTGTACGATGGCGAGAATCGCGACGATGCGGAACTCAACATGAACGCGCTGGGTTTTCATATTCCCGGCAGGTTTGATAAAATATTGGATGTTAGGCATTGCTATTTACAAGCTGATCCGTCAAACTCCATACGTAATAGTATCGACAGTTTTGCGCGGGCCCACGGTTATACTTATTATGATCTGCGCAACCATGACGGTAATTTGCGCAACCTTATTATCCGTACCTCGTCAACAGGGGAGTTAATGGTAATTGTTGTTTTTGCTTACGCGGATGAAGAGCAGGTGAATAGACTGATGGGGTTTGTTGAGGCTGAGTTTCCGCAGATAACATCGCTGTTATACATCCTTAACCAAAAAAAGAACGATACCATTTTTGACCAGCAAGTACACGCCCGGAAAGGCCCTGAATATATTCACGAGGAAATGAATGGCATTCGCTTCCGCATCGGGCCAAAATCATTTTACCAAACCAACTCGGCACAGGCCTTACGATTGTATGAAATAACCCGCGATTTTGCTGGTTTTAAAGGCGACGAGCTGGTTTACGATCTTTACACAGGTGCAGGCACCATTGCCAACTTTGTGGCGGGCCACGTGCGCCAGGTTGTTGGTGTTGAATACGTACCCGATGCTATTGAGGATGCAAAAATTAACAGCGCCATTAATAACATCAGTAATACTAAGTTTTACGCAGGGGACATGAAGGAGGTGTTGTCGGCAGAATTTGTAGCCGCGCATGGTAAGCCTGATGTTGTAATAACAGATCCGCCGCGGGCGGGTATGCACCCCGATGTAGTAGCCAGGCTGATGGAAATTGAAGCCGAAAAAATTGTTTATGTAAGCTGCAATGCGGCCACGCAGGCACGAGACTTGTTGGTATTAAAAGAAAAATATGATGTGGTAACCATACAACCTGTTGATATGTTTCCGCATACACAGCACGTCGAAAATGTGGTGCTTTTGAGAATTAAGAGGCAAGAATCAAGATAAGTATATGAATCCGGAAGATCTGCTTAATGAAGGCGGTGGCGCGCAACAGCCCGCCGCTAAAAGTCCGCTGCTTAGTTTAGAGCACGACCTTAAAGTTTTTAATGACGCCATTCGCGAAGTAGCGGTTGAGATAATAGTGGAGGGGCTGTCTAAATACCCCATTTTTATAGCGCACCAGCACGAGTTAAAGTTAGGCGAGGTTATACTTGACCGCCACGAGCTAAACGCTGACTGGACCATTCACGCCTCTACCCTTGAGGAATTTGTTGAGCGCGGCGTAATAAAACCTGAGCTTAAAGATCGCTTTATTACTACTTACAAAAGCCCCAAAGACCATATGTGTGTATTTGTTGTGGTGCCGGAAGGGGCAAATTTTGTTTATTACCCCTATATAAAATAGCGCCGGCCATTTTATTATTTAATGTTAAATGTTGTGATTTGCAGCTATCTTTACCATAAGAATTGATCTGCTATAACTTTTCCGTGTTACAACACGTACAACTCTATCGATAATGGAATCTTCAGGCAAAACACTACTTATTCTTAACAAACAGCAAATACAGCAAAAGATAGACAGAATTGCTTACCAGATACTGGAAGATAATTTTGACGAGGAGGAGATCCTGATTGCGGGTATGCTGCCACGCGGCGGGCATTTAGCCGCGCGCCTAAAAAAAGTGCTGGACGAGATAGCGCCTTTTAAAACCCGGCTGCTTACTATAGAAATAGATCGTTTTAGCACCAGCCTTAATGCGCGTATTGATTTTGAACTTGACGAGTGCACCAATAAAACGGTTATTCTGGTAGATGATGTATTGAACAGCGGCAAATCATTAGCCTATGGTTTCGGCGTTTTTTTAGATGCCCCGTTAAAAAAACTACGCACCGTTGTATTGGTTGACCGTAACCATAAAAATTTTCCGGTAAATACCGATTATGCAGGCATTGCGCTATCAACTATTATAAAAGAACATATTGATGTGGTGCTGGATGAAGAAGGGGAGGAAGATGCGGTTTATTTGAGGTAAATAATTAATTTGATACCAGCTGCGTAACAGCTAATTAAATGTTAAACTACATTGCAGTTGTTACTATCCTTAATAATAATATTAGCTCGTACGAATGGCAGAGAAGATAAAAATATTGTACCTGGATGACGAGATAGACAATCTAACCGGTTTTAAAGCATCGTTTAGGTTAGACTATCAGGTTTTTACTGCGGTAAACGTGCCGGGTGCGGTAGATTTTCTTACCAAACACCCTGATATTAAAGTGATATTTTGCGACCAACGCATGCCCGAAAAAACCGGCGTTGAATTTTTTGAAGAAATAAGAAGCACCTTTCCGGCTCCAATACGCATACTGATCACTGCTTATACTGATATTGATTCGGTTATTGGAGCAATAAACCGGGGCAATATTTTCAGATTTATTAAAAAACCGTGGGACCCTGCCGATATTATCTCGGCGATTGATGAGGCCAACAAATTTTATCACACCAACTCTGTTCTTACCGTAAAAAACGAGGAGCTGCGCAAAGCCTACGCCGAGTTGGACAAGTTTGCCTACAGCGTAAGCCATGATATCAGGGGGCCGCTATCGGGAATTTTGGGTGCCATAAATGTAGCGCGGGATATTTATGATATCAACGAGATGAAGGAGATGCTTTTCCTCATGGAAAAATCGCTTAAAAAACTGGATACCTACATCCTTAGCATGCACGATTATTACAGCCTGCAGCGCGGCGAGCTACGCATAGCTGAGGTTAATTTTAACCAAATGGCCCAGGAGCTTAGGGATATTTATCGCATGGTTGCCGACGCTAATAATATCAAGTTTATTATCACTGTTGATCAGCGCGAACCCTTCAGAAGCGACATTGTACCATTGAAGCTGGTATTGAACAATCTCTTATCAAATGCGTTTAAATATCAAAACAAGGCAACCGACGACAAGAGGGTTGAATTGACCATGTTAGTACACCGGGGGATGCTTAATATAGAGGTAAAAGATACGGGAATAGGTATATTAGGCAACCACATTGGCGAGATATTTAACCTGTTTTACCGCGCCAGCTCTCAGGAAGCCGGCTCGGGTTTCGGCTTATACAATGTAAAGAGCGCATTGCTTAAACTTAACGGACAAATTGAAGTGAACTCGGCGCTTAATAGAGGCACAACTTTTAAAGTTTCTATTCCTACTAAATAACAGGCTATGGATCTATCATTTATCGTAATTGACGATACGGAGCTTGATCATTTCATCGCAAAAAAAATGATCTACCATGCCGATAAAGCATTTGAGGTTAAGCCCTTTTATGAAGCACTGTCAGCGCTGGATTATATAAAAAGTGAAGAGGCTTTAATAAAAAACAACGCAAATACCTTGATTTTGCTTGATATATATATGCCGATAATGACCGGATATGAATTTTTAGACGCTTTTGAGTCGCTTGATCCCGTTATTCAGGCTAAATACTATATTGTTGTTTTGACCTCGTCTCATGAACCTGCGGATATGAACCGAATGACCGCCTATAAAAGCGTTAAGGGTATATTAAGTAAACCGCTTTTAGCAGAGGACCTTTCGGCAATAATAGTCCGAATGATAACCGAAAAGGGTATTGAATTGCTATAGCCGGTTTTTAGGAAAGCAATTTTTGGCGCAGCAAAAACTCCAGCTGATCATTTGAAGTACCCAGCAGTTTATTCTCTTCCTTTAGCTTTTCTTTTTGCAGGTAAGCTTCGTGGGCCCGGTTAATAGTGATATCAAGTTCCTCCTCATTCCAGGGTTTACTCAGATAATGGAAAATCTTTCCTTTATTAACGGCATCAACCACGGCGTTCATATCGGCATACCCGGTGAGTAATAAACGCATAGGGTCTGGAAACTTTTCAATTACTTTTTCCAAAAACTCCACACCTGTCATATTAGGCATACGTTGGTCAGTAATAATTATTTCAATAGGTTTTTCGCCCAATATTTTCAAGGCTTCATCCCCACTTATAGCAGTATAAACCTGGTATTTTACGCGAAAAACAGCCTTAAAAGAAAAAAGGTTGTTCTCCTCATCATCTACATATAGTACTGATATCTTTTTGTCGGCCATAATCAAAGCGTTTATTTCGTCTTAGGGAGACGTTTATAGTTGTACTAACACTTATCAAATATAAGAGTTTATATATTTTAATAATATGTTAGTACAATATATGCAGAAAATTTAAAATATTATCTTCCCGAACGATGTAACCAGCGAACCTATACGAACGGCATCAAAAATACGCTCCTCGGTGGTACCCAGTTTGATCAGCGAATCTTCGTGTGCGTTAACACACATTTCGCAACCGTTAACAGCAGATATCACCAAACTCATCAGCTCAAAAAACTCTTTACCGGTTAGGGGTTTCATCATCAATTGCATGCGTATGCGCGCAGGTATTTGCGTATACTTCTCTTTTTGTGTAAAATGCCTGAAACGGTAAAAAATATTGTTTGATGCCAGTAACGAGGCGCAACCTGCGGCTTCGGCTACCTCTTCTGCTGTAGCGCCGTTTTTTTCAGCATAACCGGTATAAAAATTTACAAGTGGGGTATTGTTGTTGTTAACAGCAGTAGATAGCCCCAACAATGCGCATTCTTTTTCTGACAGATGGGCTGATATTAATGTGCTTGTAAAGTTCAACTTAAGGTCGCGCACATAACGCGATTGGCCTTTTTCCAACAGACTCAGGCTAACGTTATTATAGTCAGTATTTAACCCGAGGGTTTCAAGTAACTCGTTTATGGTTTCTTTGGTTTCGTTCATATTTATTTGATATCCAGAATGTTATATTATTAATAAGGTAAAAAATATCCCCGAAGTACAAACTCCGGGGACAACAAATGTTTAAAATTAAACGGTTAAGGTTTCCTGGCCTTTTTCCCAGTTACATGGGCAAAGCTCGTCGGTTTGTAAACCATCTAATACACGTAAAACCTCTTTAACATTACGGCCAACGCTAAGATCGTTAACGCATACCCAACGCACAACACCAGTAGGGTCGATAATAAAAGTAGCACGGTAGGCAATTTTTTCATTAGGTTCTAAAATACCCAGATCTTCAGCCAATGATTTTGAAGTATCGGCAAGCATCGGGAATTTCAGGTCGCGCAGATCATCGTGGTGAGTTCTCCACGCAGCGTGAACAAATTCAGAATCAGTTGATGCGCCAATAAGCCTGGTTTCGCGATCGCGGAACTCGCCAAAATTTTTATTGAACTCAGCTATCTCGGTAGGGCACACAAAGGTAAAATCCTTTGGCCACCAGAACATAACGGTCCACACATTATCGTCGTTAACCAGAAAGTCTGAAGTTATTGTTTCAAACTCTTTACCCTTTTCTAAGCTAACAACAGCAGTTTTTGAAAAAGCAGGAAATTTTTCGCCTATAGTAATCATGTATATTTTGTTTTTTATTTACGACAAATATACGGGTTTGGGCGGCACGCGAAGATTGGATTTATTTATAGGATATAGAATACATCTATACTTTTGGCCGTCCAGATAGAATATAACTATACCGATCCTTGCATCTTAAAAATTCATTTTTCCGGTCATCTGGCTTATAATGTCCTTAAAACTATCACTATAAGGAATCTCCGCATCGGCAATTTTTATACGCCCCTTACGTATTGAGTGTACGTGATCAAGGTTAACAATGTATGATTTATGCACCCTGAAAAAAAAATCAGCGGGTAGCTGGCTTTCTAATGATTTTATGGTAACCCTTGATATTATTGCTTTAGGATTACTCACACGATGTATCTTCACATAATCTTTAAGCCCCTCAATATAAGTTATATCATCATGATTAACTTTAATAAGGTTATAATCGGCATACAAAAAAATGTATTTTCTTGATACCTCGCCTGCCTTGGCTTCGGGTTGCCTTTTGGTCAGTTCAAATTGTTGCGTGGCCTTGTTACACGCTTTTAAAAAACGTTCAAATGAAACCGGCTTCAATAAATAATCAACCACATCCAGCTCAAAACCGTCCAGCGCGAACTCCTGGTAAGCCGTAACAAAAACAATAAGCGGTTTTTGCGCCAGGCTTTTTACAAACTGCAGCCCGTTAATGCCCGGCATCTGTATATCGCAAAAGATCAGGTCTATTTCCCTGTCCTGCATTATCTGTAATGCTTGTGTAGCCGACCGGCAGCTCGCTACAAGGTGCAGGTTTTCTACGCGGCTTACGTTGTCTTCCATCAACTCAAGCGCCAGGGGCTCGTCGTCTATTATTATACAGTTCATCATTGGTTATTACAATAATACTAATTATCAATAACATTCAATATCCCAGGAGCTTTTTAAACATTTGTGATATAGGTTGAGGCATTTCGTCGCATCAATCGGGCGTTTTATCTCATAAATGTTACAGTGGTTTTTTTTATGTTTTTATTTGTCGAATGAAAAAACTGATTAGTTGGCGCTGGATACAATACATCCTGCCATTGGTAATATGGTTTACGCTGATGATACTGCCATATTTGGGCCGCGATGAAAACAGCCCTCTCCCCGAGGAGTATCACCGGCGCTTTATTATGGGCGTTATAACCGCAAACCTGGCGCTGCTATGTATATTTTACGTACACACCTATCTTATTTATCCATTACTCAATAAAAGGAAAGCTCTATATATTCTAGGTTTTTTAATAATGGCCGGTGCCTATTGGGCTTATTGGGCATACCTAAGGCCTAATCCCTTCGACGGTATCAGAATGACATCGCGGCCAACAAGTGTTAGTTTCAATTTCGGACGGCAAACTCAACCTTTCCCCGGCAAGACGGACGACACGCTTAACCGACGAAACTTGCGGACGTCGGCCGATACTTCCCCCTTCAAAGCGGGCGACACGGTTAACAAAACAAATACTGACGCTCATTCGCGCCCGTTTCCTGATAGGTTTGGCAACCGTTCAGGCGGCTTTCGGCAAGGAGGTCCAAGGGGGGTCAACTTTAGGTTTAGCCGTGGGCCAAATTACATGTACCTTGATCTGATATCGCCGCTGATAACTGTTTTGCTGAGTATAGGCTACCGGATTATAATTGATAACCGCGCAAAACAACAACTGCTAAATGAGCGCGAAACGCAGCATCTTAAATCTGAGCTGACGTTTCTGCGGTCGCAAATAAGCCCCCACTTTATGTTCAACGTGCTTAACAACCTGGTAGCGCTGGCCCGAAAGAAATCTGATTCGCTGGAGTCGGCTATAGTAAGCCTGTCACAGCTAATGCGGTACATGTTATATGAAAGCGATGACGCCAAGGTGTTGTTAGGCAAAGAAGTGGAATACATAAAAAGCTTTATAAGCTTGCAGATGTTGCGTTTTAGAGACACCGTAAAAACCAATTTGAATGTAGAGGATGATATTGACTATTACGCAATTGAACCCATGCTGCTGATACCATTTGTTGAAAACGCCTTTAAACATGGCACCGGGACGCTGGAAACCGCCATTATTAACATCACTTTATCAGTTGATGAGGCAACCCGGCGAATGCATTTCAATGTTACCAATGATGTTGGCCCGGCTGATGATTCAAAAGATAGCAGCTCTGGTATAGGAATTGCCAATGTGCGCAGGCGATTGGCCATTTTATATCCGAATAAGCATGAACTCACCATATCTAACACTCCCGATCAGTTTACTGTAGATCTTACCATTTTTTTAACTGAGTAACAATTAAGTTGGTAACTACAAATTTACAGCACTAACTATTTAGTTATAAAAACCTTTGGTTATTATTGTCGTCGCACCAATTAGCCTTATTGTCGCAACAATGATAGACCTTGTATACTTTATTTTAGTCAACAATAAATACTGCTTATTCTTGTACGTGTCTTAAAAAGCACACTAATAAAATTTTATTAAGAAGATGAAAAAAATACTCACAATAACCACCTTGTTTGCACTAACCAGTGTGGCAGCTCTTGCTCAGGACAAGAAGTTAAAGGATGTACAGGAAGTTAGTTTATGGGCACCAACCGGCGTTAAGGCCGACGGTAAACTTGTTGAATGGAACGATAGTTTTCAAGCCTATAATAAAGCCACTAAACTTTATTATACCATATCTAACGATGAGAAAAATATCTATCTCGCCATCAAGTCAACCGACGCGATGAACAATAACAAGATAGTGGCAGGTGCAATAACCATTGCAATTAATACCGAAGGTAAAAAGAAAACCGAAAACACCTACAAAATTACTTATCCTGTTATTGCTCCAATTACCTTTCAACGCGGTGGAGCGGGCGGAATAGCGGGCGGCCCTGCCGGTGGCGGCGGAGCCATTACAGTGATGCGTGTTGGTGGTGGACCTGGTGGACCTGGTGGTGCCGGTGGTGCTGGTGGTATGCGCGGAATGATGGGCGGAATGTCCGGCGAACCAATGGATTCTGCAACGATAGCCATACGTAAAAAAGCGCTGTTAACTTATAAAGAAATAAAGGTTTCGGGCTTTAAAGATATTCCCGATTCGCTTATATCGCTTTATAACGAGCATGGCGTAAAAACCATGGCTAATTATGATGACCAGGGAAACTTTTTATACGAAGTAGCAATACCGCTGAAATTGATGGGACTTGAACCCGGCAGTACCAATGAGCTTGCCTATAACGTAAAACTAAATGGCCTACAGATACCAAACCTTCCGAACATTGATATGATGGGCGGCGGCGGTTTAGGCGGCGGCGGCGCAGATCCGGGCGGCCCAGGCGGTGGGCCAGGTGTTGGTACTGTAAACATACGCATGAATGGTGGGGGTGGCTTCGCCGGTTCAGGTGGAGGCGGTCGTCGCGGTGGCGGAACCTTTAACTTTCAGGAAATGATAAGCCCAAGTGATTTTTGGGGTAAATACGTCCTGGCTAAAAAATAACGATCTAAACCTATTTAATAAACCCAACAATGAAAAAATTATTACTTATAGCTGTCGCTCTGTTTTTATCGTGCAGCCTATTTGCTCAGCAACCGGTCACCCCGACAACACCGGCGCCGCCGCCTGCAACGGTAACACCGCCGACTACAACGCCAGCGGTAACACCGGCTACAGCGCCGGCCGCGGTAAGACCGGTAACACCGGGCTTGCCCGAACCACTTCCTTCTCGCGAAGTGAGCGGCGTGGTTAAAGACACAAAGGGCGACCCTATTATAGGCGCTACCATCAAACTTATATCTGAAAAAGACTCGATGCAGACAGCCGCGAACGAGGATGGCATATTTATTTTTAAGGATGTAAAGCTTGCCACTTTTGTGCTAACCGTAAGGGCAATGTCTATGAAGACGATAACACGCAAATATCTTCAAAACGATGTGATAAAGCGTATTATTTTAGACCCTATTGAGATGTTCGGCGAAAACGAATTGCTGAAAGAGGTTGTTATTAACGGAACGCCAAGTATAACTTATAAAACTGATACAGTTGAGTACCGCGCAAGCGATTACAAAGTACGCGCTAATGCTACCGTTGATGAAATGTTAAAAAAGGCCGAAGGTTTTGAAGTTGGAACAGATGGGTCTGTGACGTACAATGGTGAGTCTGTAACCAAAGCGCGCGTAAACGGTAAAGACTATGCCGGTGGTGATGTAGCGCAGGCAATACAGTCATTGCCCGCAGAAATTGTCGAAAAATTCCAGGTGGTTGATGACTATGGCGACCAGGCCGGCCGTACGGGCATAAAAAACGGAGACGCAAGCAAAGTACTTAACCTAACAACACGTGCAGACAGATCAGTTGGTAACATAGCGCGTATTAGTGCCAATGTGGGTCAAAACGGTCGCCACGAGGAGCGTTTATTCTTACAAAGAATAAACGGCAACCAACAGATAGGTGTAAATGCGGCATTTTCAAATACCTTAAATGGTGTAGCCTCTACTGGCGGCAGTGCTGGCCAGCGAGGCGGCGGTGGCGGCGGGAGCAACGGCAGCGGGGGTAATACGTTAAGCGGGAACGCATCTGTTAATTATCGCGATCAGTTGAGCAAAATATTACAGGTGACCGGTAGCTATGTTATAAATTATACTGATGCTAATGTACTGAATGTTACCAGTTCGCTACAGGCATATAATCTTTTTAATAATGTAACTAAGGAAAAATACATTGATACCTTGTTGACGGCTACAAACAGCAACAACATGAGCACCAATAAAACGCATAGAGCAAGTGTTGAATTTGAATTTACTCCTGATAGTGCCAACTTTTTTAGGATAACACCAAGCTTTAGCTTAACCAACTCTACATCAAGCAACACGTCTGTAACTGATCAACAAGGTTTTCGCAACCAGTATACCAAAAGTGCTACTAACAATAGCAATAACACACCGCAACTGGGCTTGATAGCTTTTTATCAGTATATATTTAAGAAGCCGAGACGTAATATTTCTGTTCAGTTTAATTTAACAAGCGGCGACCAGAAACAAAACAATGACCAGATTACCCTTATCCGGAATCTTGACAAAATTATACCAACCGATTCTATTATTAACCGTATAGTAGCCCGCAAAAATTTATCGAAAAACTATCGGGCAAGTCTTACCTATGTGGAACCAATATCGCCTTCCTCACAAATAGAGTTTAACGGCCAGATGAATTACAGAGGTTATGACAACTCGCTTCTAACTGATAGTTTAAGTCCTGCAGGTACATATGTAAGGGTTGACAAGGCAACCAATATTTTCAATTATTCCTTTACGGAAATGCGCGCCGCTTTAAACTACCGCTTAGTAAAAACTAAGTTTAATATATCGTTAGGCGCCACTGCCATACCAACCCATTTAGCTGGAACTAACGTTAGCAGGGGTAACATCGCTGTATCACGGAATAATTTCTTCCTGGTGCCTTTGTTCCGCTTCCAGTACCAGTGGTCACGTCAACAGCAGTTGGCTATCAACTACAGTGGCACACCAACCGAGCCTACGTTTGACCAGATCCAACCTGTGCCTGATCAATCTCAGCCTACACGTACTACTTATGGCAATCCTGATCTGAAACCGCAATTCAGGCACACCATGTCCCTGCGTTACAGCAACTACCTTTCTAACTCAAGGTTAAACTTAAGCGGTACCATTAACGCCAGTTTAAACACCAACCAGATAGTTAGCGACAATACTGTTGTGATTACACCAACAGCCACGGTTACCGAAACGCGTTACGTAAATATGAACGGTGGAAAAACCCTGTCAGGAAACTACAATATATCAAAAAGCTTCAGCGATAGAAGGTATTCCTTAATGCTGAATGGATCAGCAAATTATAATTACTCTGTAGGCCTAAACCGCGGAACGCCTACACATGTAAGTTCTTATACTTTCAGCGAGGCATTTGGTCCAAGAATAAACCCTAACGATATTATTGAGATCAACCCCAACGTTTCGCATTCACTTACCCGCTCATTCAATAGCCTAAGTGCTGCCGGTAGCAGTAACATAACGCGGGTAGCCGCTAACTTAGAAGGTCGGTTTTATTTTGGTAAAGACCGCAGCTGGACAATTGAATACAACCTGAGCAAGAACTACGTAAGCGGTATAGCTAATAACGTAACCAAAAACCCTTTTGTCGCCAATGCCTTTATTGAAAAGCAAATGTTTGCTAAGCGCAATGGTGTTTTAAGGGTATCTTTCTTTGACATATTTAACCAAAACAACTTTATTAACCGTACACAAAATGATCTCGGTTATACCGATACCAGATCTAACCCGCTTAGCCGTTACATAATGGTAGGTTTTACGCTTAACCTGCAAAAATGGACAGGCAGAGCGCAAAGAGACGGCCGCAATTTACTGCGCCGCGGCGACGGTAGTTTTATATACTAAAAACAATTGATTAAACAATATACCGGGCAGCTGTAGCAATACAATGCCCGGTTTTTTTATGCCTATTGCTTAACTAATAAAAAACGGGTTTCTTTGTAACATGTCTTTGTTAGTGGCTTCATTAAATTCCGGCAGTAATGGTAATTGTTATTACGTTGGTAATGAACATGATGCTGTACTAATAGATGCCGGCATATCCTGCCGCGAAACGGAGAAGCGTATGGCGCGGCTGGGTCTGTCCATGCGTAAGATACGTGCTGTCTTCATCTCGCATGAGCACAGCGACCATATACGCGGCCTGGGCGTTCTCGCAAAAAAATATAATTTTCCGGTTTATATTACTCCTCTCACACTTCTGCATTCGGGGTTGCAAATTGCTGATAGTTTGTTAAGGTCATTTTCTGCGGATGTGCCGGTAAATATTGGTTCACTTTCGGTTACTCCATTCAATAAAATGCATGACGCCGCCGAGCCCCATAGCTTTACCGTAGCCTGCGGAAATTTAAAAGTGGGCGTTTTTACTGATCTGGGCGTGGTATGCGAAAACCTGATCGCTCAATTTCAGCAATGCCACGCTGCTTTTCTTGAGGCCAATTATGATGAGGATATGCTTGAGCGCGGCAGCTACCCCTATCATTTAAAACGACGCATACGAGGGGGAAGAGGGCATTTATCAAACACGCAGGCGCTTGCCCTTTTTGAAGGATACCGCCCCGAATGTATGAGCCACCTCTTTCTGTCGCACCTTTCAAAAGATAATAACTGTCCCGAATTGGCTCTTGATCTGTTTAAAAGTCGCGCCGGCGAAACTGAAATAATTGTTGCTTCACGATATACAGAAACGGCCCTATACCAAATAACGGGTTCGCACCAAATAAACAGCCCGGCGCTACCTTTACAGTTCAGTTTATTTTAACAACTTAGGTGTTTTTTATTGCGGGTTGTTGCCCCTAAAAACGCTAAAGCTTTGATAACGAGTAATGCTTTTTTATATTAACTTTAAAAAAAGGCAAACCGTTTACATACCTAACCGTATAATTGCTATGAACCCATCTTTACAGGATAGTAGAGCCCGCGTGGTTAGTTTATTAGATGAAGGCTATGCGTGCCGGTCAAGCAATTTGACGCGAAGTGTGGAACTGGCCCAAAAAGCGCTATCGATAAGTCGCGATATTGACGACAAGGCACTTGTCGCAAAAAGCCTTAGTCAATATGCCCTTTTTTCAATGATACAGGGCGAATACGACTACGCTATCAGCATGTCAAAAGAAGCGCTTGCGTATTTTGAGGAGTTGAATGATGAGTTAGGGGTAGCCGGTGCCAAATATAACCTGGGTGGCGTATATTATAAAACCGACAATTACTACTTGGGCATGGCCTACTTAACGGATTGCGTTAATATTTATCGCAAACACGACGATCATCAAAACCTGGCCCGCACCTTAAAGGCATTAGGTACCATTTATGATTATTTTGGTGACCCGAAAAATGCTATCCGAACTTATGAAGAAGCGATAGCGGAATCAAAGCTGGCCGGAGACCTTAACCAGGAAGCAAATGCCTACAACCCGCTGGCAAGCATCTATCTAAAGCAAAAAAACATACAAAGAGCTACCTCCCTTATAGAAAGATCTATTTCAATAAAGCTGAAAACAGGCGATGTCAGAGGATTGGCATTTGCGCTTTACGGACGCGGAAAAATTGCTATCGCCCTTAAAAAATATAATGAAGCCGAAGCCGATATTAAGGAAGCTATAAAGATCCATCAGGAAGTACGCGAGGTTTTGGGCCTTGGCATGGCCTTGCACAGGCTGGCTTTTTTATATGCCGAAATGAGGCAGTTTGAAAAAGCTAAGCAAATTTTGGACGATGGCTTAAAGTTAGGTACCGAATATCATTTGGTAATGGTAAATTTTAAATGCTATTACCTGTACTACCAGATATACAAGAAAGAAGGTGATACCGAAAACGCTTTGCGATACCTGGAGGTGTATTTTAAAGAAAAGGACACCGTGATCAACAATCAGACCCTAAAATTAATTGAGAATTACGAGATGATTGCACAAATGGACCGGCTTAAAAAAGAGGCGCAGATGCAGTTAGAACGGGCCGAGATCATTGAGAAAAAGAATCACGCGGAGCAGATGGCTTTGGTAAAGCAGGAGTTCCTGTCAACCATGAGCCATGAAATAAGGACACCGTTAAACGCTGTTATCACCATAGCCTCTCTGCTGTCTGACAGGATAGACAAAGAAGAGCAGGAGCTGCTTAGCTCGCTGCGCCTTGCTTCTAATAATTTATTGCTCCTGATCAATGACATCTTAGATTTTACAAAACTGGAGGCGGGCAAAAGCAACCTTGATCTCGCGCCATGCAATTTTTTGCAGTTACTTGAAAATATCAGGAATACTTACGTAAGCCTCGCGTCGGAAAAAGGCATTTTATTGCAACTGAACGTTGGTTCGGGCGTCTCTAACGCTTATGAATTGGATGAGATCAAGCTTTCGCAAATTTTAGGCAACCTTATTACAAACGCGATAAAGTTTACGCATACAGGAAGCGTTCAGATACGTGTTGAAAAAATCGACACCTTGCATAGCGGCGACCTGCTGCGTTTTAACGTTATTGACACGGGTATCGGCATCAGCGGCAAGAACCAGCAAAGCATTTTTGACGCATTTACTCAGCCGCATTCAATAACTAAAAAAACACATGGCGGCTCCGGGTTGGGGTTGGCTATTGTAAAAAAATTAGTGACGCTGTATAATAGTACTGTTAAAGTAGAAAGTACAGTAGACAAGGGCTCAACATTCTATTTTGATCTCACGCTTAAGCCATCTGCCGCTCCCGGCAAGAAAAGCGCCGGATACTCAGACGATTTAAGCGGAAAAACCGTTTTGCTTGCCGAAGATAATTTGATAAATGCAATGGTAATAACCAAGCTGTTAGGAAACTGGAAGATTAGCACAGAACATGCAAAAAATGGCCTTGAAGCATTAGTAAAATCTAGAAACAACAGATTTGATTTTATTTTGATGGATATACACATGCCCGAAATGGATGGCTTTGAGGCTGCCCACGAAATTTCTACCGGAAAAAATGCAAATAACAAAACACCCATTTTTGCTCTTACAGCCGACATAACCGCCGAGCTCCGTAAGGAACATTATAATTATTTCGCAGGTTTTTTAAGAAAACCTATTGAGCCGGAGAAACTATTTGCAGCACTTGCAACTGTAGAAAATTTGATCAAAAACAAGCAAAAAACGTTATAAATTGAAAAAAATGGCTAAAAAAGAGGCTTTTTTAATAAATTTATAATTGACAGGATGGTTGGGGCTTAGGTAGCCGCAAAAAAAGGAAATAAAAAAAGGAGAAGTTACTACCCTTCTCCTTCCATTAACTGATCTTATTATCCTCATAAAGAACAAATTGGTTTAGTCCGACGTAATAAGTATCACAAAGGTATAAAATAACATCGCACTTAACAGATAATTTTTTCATTTTTTTTCAAAAAAAAACCAAAAAACAAGCAAAAAGGGGCAAAAAATCGCTTTTTTACCCCTTTTTTTTACTTTTTTTAGCCCTTTCTAATTACTTCATACCGTTGCTAATGGCGGTTATTTTATCTAAATGCCCCTTCAACACCGGCAAGGTTTTGTCAACAAAAGCCTTTAGGTCAGCATCTTTTAGGTTTTTACTGGCATCCTCAAATTCGCCTACATCCTTTTTATGGTCGTCTACCATCATGTTTACATAGGCTTTATCAAAATCCGCCCCCGATTTTTTTGAAAGATCTTCCCACATTTTTTTTGAGTCGGCGTTTAAAGAATCTGGTAGCGTTACATTTTTAGCTTTTGCTAAAGCTTTAAGTTCCTCGTTAGCTTTGGTATGATCCATAACCATCATTTCGGCAAACTCCTTTACTTTGGCGTTGGTTGCTTTTTGCTGCGCAAGTTTACCAAACTCAACTTCAGACATGCCGCCATTTGCTGCTTCAACTACAAATTTGGCGTCATCTTCAACCACAGCAATGCCAGGCCCCGACATTGAGGTATCTTTTTCCATATTTAAACTGTCTGCGGTTTCTGTACTGTCCTTCTCGGTACTGTTACAGGCCTGTAGCGCCCAGGTTGACAGGGCGATCATTAAAATTACTTTTAGCTTTCTCATGGTGATGTATGTTTTCAACAACAAACAACAGTTAAATGAATATGTTTTCAAAGAAATTTTTTTAATTACAAAGAACTAACAAGCCTTAAACTTAGTGCTTGTGATTTTGTTATGAAACTAATGACACGAATTGCTTTCTTTATCCTGATATCATTCGCTTTTAACATTTATGCGCAACAAATTCCGCTGCCGCATGGGATGGTTTGGCCGGAAGCCCGATACTACAATAATTGTAGAAGCAACAAAAACCAGGGCATTTATGGGCAAAAAAATCAGGATTAGTACAACCGTTAGGGGTACGGTTATTAATGTCACAAAAGAAAAAGGCGGTTGGTTTAACCTTGATGCCGGAGGCGGCAAAGTAATTTCGGGCCATTTTAAAAATTACAATGTTATAATACCCACGGCATTAAAAGGCAGGGTTGTTATTATTGAAGGCGTAGCTGTTAAACAAATCGACGCTACTAATGGCCAACGCTTTGGCGGCAATATTAACGCCACAAAAGACAATGTTCTTCACGAAAAAGATGTTGCGCTTACATTTGAGGTAAGCGGCCTTATGGTTTACAAATAGTCCCCTTACTGGCGTTAGTTTGCCCAATTGGTTTGAAAAGCTGTCGCGCGGTAGAAATATATCCGGCAGATTTTTTAACAAATTTTTACCTTGATTATTTGGAGGGTTTTTATAACTTGCAAACCCTAAATGATTTACGATTGAAGAAGTTAGATCCCAAAGACGTTAGCACTGTCATCATTTTAAACAAGAGCGAAGCAGCTACAAAAACGCTGCAAATCAAAACAAAGCACATAAACCGTTTAAGGTATTATGCCTTAGGCATGTTTAGTGTTTTAGCAATACTTGTGCTTACTATTGTTGTTCAACAACAGAATAATACCCGCCACGAGTTAGAGAAGCGACAACTATTATCGCAGATAAAAAACCTGAAGGGCCAGATACCCGAAAGCCTGAAACGCGCAGACGAGGAGCATGAGGCACAAACTTACGTACAGGCCATTGAGGGTAAACTGAAAAAAATAAATGATTACTTAAGAAAACGCGGTTTAAAAGGGTTTTCAACCGCATCAGTTGGTGGTAAAGGCGATAATAGCGATGCCGATCTATCTGACAAAGACGTTTATATGGCCTATGACAGGTATTTGAATAGCGTAGTTACCGCGGTTGCTTTTACCCCAATGGGATATCCGCGTATAAGCTCGTTAACTTCCCGCTTTGGTTATCGTAATGATCCGTTCAGCAGCGAAAGGGCGGAGTATCATCCCGGTATAGATTTTAAAGGGAATTATGGCGACGTAGTAAAATGTACCGCCAACGGCAGGGTTGTTTCTGCCGGATGGGCCGGTGGTTACGGCAATTGT
>Ga0164241_10001479_pt1 | contig 28821 bp, 17 predicted proteins | sample OricomyardsoilBY_FD_108780 | JGI IMG/M metagenome (GOLD analysis project Ga0164241, IMG submission 108780) | Backyard soil microbial communities from Emeryville, California, USA - Original compost - Back yard soil (BY) | ecosystem: Environmental > Terrestrial > Soil > Unclassified | place: USA... | reverse complement strand
ATATAAGCATCGTCAGGTTTCGCAGTATCCTTAAACAATACAAAGCACATGATGCCCGGAAATATAAAAATAAAAGGCATGATTATTTTAAGAGCCGCAACAAAAAAAGCTCCATATTGTCCTTCCTTAATACTTTTTGCTGCCAGTACTTTCTGAACAATCGTTTGATCTGTACACCAATAAAAAATGGCCACCACAGGATATCCCAGGATAATGGCTACCCAGGAATATTCAGGATCACTGGCGGGCCGAAATAAATGCCAGTAGGATGATGGCGCTCCATGGATGAGTTGACTGATTCCACCAATTTTTTTAAGTGACAGATAAGTAAGAATAATTGAAGATAAAATGATGATCAACGATTGAAAGATCCCTGTTCGCACAACGGCCTTTAAGCCACCAAAGGCGGTAAAACTTGTAGCGATAGCGGCAACCACCACCATTGCCTGTAACAATGTCCAGCCGAATATTTGCGAGAGCAATAATCCCCCGGCGTATAAGGAACCACCCAGCCAAACAACCAGGATGGAAATAAGACTATAGATGGTAAAAAAATTGTAAGAACGTTTACCATAACGCACCAGTAAAAATTGTGGCATGGTGCTTATTTTTGTTGCCAGGTAATGCGGAATAAACACCATAGCAAGTAACAAGAGAAAGATCCAGGCCAGCCATTCGAAATTACTTCCTACAACTCCCTGGGTAAATCCGATACTGGCAAAGCCTACCAACATCATTGGCCCTGCATTGGCACTAAAAATAGAAAATCCGATTTGCCACCATTTAAGGCTTCTGCCACCTAAAAATAAATCGGCGGCAGTTTTCTTTTTACGGTCGAGATAGAATCCGACAAAAAAAAGCATTACTACATATCCAAGTAACACGAGATAGTCAACAGCAGCAAATGTAACTTCCACTAAAAGAATTTATAATTTATGATCGAATCATTATAATAAAACCGAAGGTCGGTATTTAACTAATTCCTCTGCAGTCCAGCTTTTTTTTACGACCACTTTATTTTTTTGTTCCCAATAGCCCCAGTCTATTCGTATGGGTAGCCCCTCAATTTCCGGTAAAACAAATCTTCCCCTTTCCAGTTTTGGATGAACTGAAAAATAAGGCTCCAGCACACTCATTAAAGTAAATAAATACTCTACCCTAAATTTCTCAGGTGCGGTTGCCATCAGGGAGGCAGTATATAGAGAATAGCCGCCGGAAGAAAATTCAATCCCGTTCTGCACCGCAAGATCTTTCACTTCCATCCATTCCTTGATGCTGCTTAAATAGTTTGGAATGGGTTGCAAATGGGCAACACCTGCTTTCACTAAAGCCGGGAACACCTTTCCGCTCCTTTCAGATTCTCCAAACGATATAGGTACTGACGACTCCTTACAAAGTTGTTCAATCTCTGTCAATGTTGCTGAATGGATGGGCTCTTCAAACCATGCGATGTTTTCACCCCCAATAGCATTAATAAATTGAAGCGCGTCTTTAACGCTCCATATCTGGTTGGCATCTACTGCCAGCCTTACGTTGTCTCCAATAAGTCTTCGCACAAATTTCACTCTTTCTATATCTTCTGTCATTTTGGTACCCTGATCCTTTCCCACTTTGATCTTTATACAATCAATACCACATTCGAGAAAATAATTAATTTCCTTTTCCAGATCGTTGTAGGAATAATTTGTGCCGCCACCGCTGCCGTACATCACCGCATAATCACGCGTTGCATTGAGATATTTATGTAGAGGCATTTTTTTACGCCGTGATGCCAAATCGTATAACGCCATATCCACTTGCCCCAATATTGCAGAAGCCGGTCCCCTAAAGCCTTCATTACGAATAGGCCAGTATAACCTGGGATAAAGTCTTTTATAGGGCAGGTTGCGGCAGTTAAATAAAACGGGCAGGATACAGTTCTCTAAAATATTTGTATAGCCACTGAAAACAGGAGCTTCACCTATATTTCCATCTTCGTCCGTTAGCGTAATGACGGCTATATTGAAAACTTTAAAAGGCCCCATCGTGGAATCTTCAAAAGGCATAACGGCTCTCACTGATTCTAATACCCTTACTTGTACGTTAGCTATATTAAATACTTCGTTATCTATGCTATTCATCTTTTTACTATGAGGTCTTTTTAATTCGTTTTCTTTTAGTTAATTAGTTTGGGGGCATAAGCCGGGAATGGTTATCCGGGATCGTATGTCCCCCAATCTATTATTTGCATTCTAACTACCCACATGGTTTTTCAAGTTCTTAATTTCTTCAATTATATTTTCGTGTAAAGGTCCCTGTCTCAAATCAAAAAGAGTTTGCCGCAACTGGCAAGAGTCTCTTGGTCCAATTACGATCTTAAAATTTTCAGGAATAGATAGCAGGAAGCGGTGCGCCATTGACGACAACGAGATATGATGCCGTTCGGCAATCATTTTAACCTGTTTAGCTCTTTCAATTTCACTCCTCTTCAGCCACTCAGGCATCAAAGCAGTAAATTCCTCAAACCGGTTTCCCAGTAAACCCATATACAGCGGGCTTGCAACGTACAAATCAATGCCCATAGATTTATAATCGGGCAGACTGGAATACAAAGCATCGGTGCAACAAACGTTCAACCGGTTATATTCCATTACAACATCAAACACATCGCCGGTAATATATTTCTTAAACCATTCCGGGCTATTTCCTCCTAAACCAATTTTTTTTGTATAACCTTCTTTTTTAAATTGAACTAATTTTTCAAGGATACGCGCTGCGGCTTCACGAGGCATTGCATCCGGTTCATGAAGGAATAATATATCAACACAGGGAATACCCAAAACCTTCAGGCTATTCTCTACGCTCCTTTCCATACCATCGTTACTATAGTCGTATAAACCTTCGGTAGCCGAATAACTTCTTAGGCGGCCAACCTTTGTACTTATCAATGGCATAGCCCGTTTCCATTGCTTCAAGGCAATCCCTACAAAAGACTCCGCATCCCCATAGGCTGGCGCGGTATCTATACAAGTAATACCGTCCTCCAATGCCATTAAAATTGCTGTGATTGATTCTTCACGATCGATTTCACCCCACACACCACCCAATCCGGCCGTACCCAAGACACAACGGGATAAACAGTCGGGAATTTGCATAAATGGTTGTCTTTGTTAAAAATAGATAAAGTAAAAGTATTTTCTTTCAGGTTAATTAACTATTGCAATCTTGACATATTTTGATGTTTTCTTATCACCTTATCACTGTTCCGGATAGGAATATAAACACGGCAATTGGAGCAAGCCCCGAAGAGTAATTGTTATCAGGCAACCGGAAGAAGTAGTAAAAAAAAGGCAAGAGACTAACCAGTATAATTCAATGAGTTTATTCCGCCGGGTAACGCTTCAAAGGCAGGCCAGTTCAGTTATACATTAAATATCTTTTTTCTTCCCGGATATATTTGCAATCCTTTTTCGAGGCAATCCATTGCACGATTAATATCGGCTACGTTTAATACATAAGCAAGTCGCACCTCGTTTTTACCCAAGCCTTCTGTCGCGTAAAAACCGGTAGCAGGCGCCAGCATTAATGTCTCACCATGATAGTCGAATGATTCCAACAGCCATTGGCAAAAAATATCGGCATCATCAACAGGTAGCGAAGCCATCGCATAAAAAGCGCCCTGTGGATTGGGGCAAAATACACCGTTCATATTATTCAGTCGCTTTACGATCGTATCTCTTCTTCGCTGATACTCAGCTTTGGGCTTTTGGAAATAATCCGAAGGCAGATCTACTGCCGCTTCTCCCAGAATTTGTCCAAAGGCGGGTGGACTGAGCCTGGCCTGCGCAAATTTTATAGCTGTCTGCAACACATCTTTATTTCTGGTTACCAAAGCGCCAATCCTTGCACCACAGGCGCTATAGCGTTTGCTAATGGTATCCATTAGAATTACATTTTCGTCTACACCTTCCAGTTGCATCGCACTGAAATGTGCGCCTTCATAACAAAATTCCCGATAGGCTTCATCAGAAAATAAAAAAAGATCGTGATTTTTTACGATTGCTTTCAATACTTCCATTTCATTCCGGGAATATAAATAACCTGTGGGATTATTTGGATTGCAAATAATAATCGCTTTTGTTCTTGGTGTGATCAGCTTTTCAAAATCTTCGATAGGAGGCAAGGCAAATCCTGTTTGTATAGTGGATGTAACCGGTACTACATTAATTCCTGCCGATACCGCAAATCCATTATAATTGGCATAAAACGGCTCTGGTATAATCACCTCATCACCAGCGTCAAGGCAACTCATAAATCCGAAGAGAATAGCCTCACTTCCGCCGGTAGTAACGATGATCTCATTTTCATCAACATTTATGTTTACGGAGCGATAATATTCCACCAACTTTTTCCTGTAGCTTTCGTTGCCCGCGCTGTGGCTGTATTCCAAAATTTTAAAATCCGATTCACGAACTGCATTTAATGTCTCAGGTGGTGTTTCAATATCAGGCTGGCCAATATTCAAATGATAAATGGAAATTCCTCTTTTTTTTGCGTCCTCCGCAAAAGGAACCAATTTTCTGATAGGAGAAGCCGGCATTATTTTACCGCGATTACTTACTGATAACATATTGTAAAGATAATTTGAAGTCCGAACTTATTGACATATCAAATCCCAAAATCTTAAAGGGAAAAAATTACTTTCCTAAACTGAAAGGAAGAAAACGCAGATTATCGGGTGTAGAAAATTTTCCATTGTCCGGTAGCTATTCTTTTTCCACTGACAACACCATTCTTAATTCACCATAGGTGATATGTTCGGGTAGATTTTCTTTTAGCGTTTTAAAACTTTCTTTGCCGTAAATTTTCGCCGCCTCTTTTATCAGTCCTTGTTTTTCCGCTGAAACCAAATCATTAATATTTATTTGTTTACTGGCAATAAAGGACGCGAGGTGCCCTTCAATAGTGCCCGTTGTCATATTTCTTTCTTTGGCAATTTCAGCAATGGATTTCCCTTCTTTAAATAAATTGAACGATAAAATATTTGTGGGCGTTTTTTGTTCCGGGGATTTTTCTTTCCGTTCACTTTTAGGATTCGCTTCCTTTGCCGCTATATTACTTTTGATGTCGTTTCTTCTACAATAATCTTGTACCATGTCTAAAATTTCATCGCCGTACTTTTCGGCCTTGGCTTTTCCGAAACCACTTAACTGCATGAGTTCCTTTTTGGTGAATGGCAGATAGGTAGCGATTTCTTTCAACGCGTTTTGGTTCGCCACCAAATAAATCGGCAAGTCGCTCTCTTCGACAATCCTGTCGCGCCAGCGTTTCAAACTGTCAAATAATTCCTTGTTGGATACGTCTGTATATGGCTGTTTTTTTCCGCTTGCATAAGCAGACACTTTTAACCGGGGTAATTCATATTTTATTTTATGCCGTAAAAATGCTGTAACTGAAAACGATTCTTTGCAATAGGTAAGATAATAATTTTGAAGATGCAACGCCAGTAACAATTGGTTCAAATATTCATCAACAATATTGGATGCTTCGCGATGTTCTGTTATCAAAGGATGATTTTGAACTTTATCCTGAAACGCCAGGAACTTTGGCGCAAAATAATTTGCAGCATCATTAATTCTTTTTTGCAAAGCGGCATTCTTTTCAATCATTGATTCTTGCTTCATCAAAGATCCTGTTTGACTTAAAAATTTCAGGCCAATATTTCTTTCAACAGTAAACGAACTTTTAAGCTCATTTATCCATTTGTCCGCATCAGTGTTTAGCTTATCCTTTTGTTCATTTAGCTGAAAGGCCAACACATTCACCAGTGAATTTATTTCATTAAAAGAAAATATATCTTCCAACAATTGTTGGGTAAATATTTGCCTGGCGCCTTCAAATCTCTCTGCCAGCGAACCTTTTGGCGTTAGCGTTTTCTGACCGTTGATTACGTGATCATTACTGTAAATAGCCGCTGCGGGTATTTTAGATAAAAGAACGATGCCGTCCAGGCTGGTGCAGCGGCTGAGCGCTACATACACCTGTCCGCTGCTGAAAGCCGCGCCCGCATCTATCATCACTTTTTCAAAAGTAAGGCCCTGGCTTTTATGAATAGTAATGGCCCATGCAAGTCTTAATGGAAATTGTGTAAAAGTACCCAGTACTTCCTGTTCCAATTTACCATCATCACGATTCAACGTGTAGCGGGAATTTTCCCATGTTTCCTTTGCAACATTAATTTCAAAACCATCGGAAGCTACAATTATTTCATCCAGCGTCAACGATTTGATGACACCTATTTTTCCATTAAAATATTTTTTTTCTACCGTATCATTTTTCAAAAACATCACCTGTGCACCGGCTTTTAAAATCAGCTCGCCTTCTGCCGGATACATATTTTCAGGAAAATCATCTTCTATAATTGCCTGGTAAGTGACAGACCCGGCAGATAATTTATGTAGTTCGCGCGCATTGATCTGGTCAGCCTGGTTGTTGTGTGAAGTAAGGGTGATGTATTTTTCTTCAAGGTCAGGCCTGAAAGACGGGAAATATCTTTGATGCAGATCTTCAAAATCATCGGCGTTCATTTGGTTGTTGCGCACTTTATTTAAGAGATAAACAAATGAATCTTCTTTTTGCCGGTAAATTTTATTCAGTTCGATCAACATCGGCATTTGTTCCTTAACGACATAACTATCGAAGAAAAATTCAGAGGAATAGTATTCCTGGAGAATATTCCATTCATGGCGCTGAGCCACCGGGGGTAGCTGGTATAAATCGCCAATGCACAACAATTGCACGCCACCAAAAGGAAGTTCGTGTTTCCTGCGAACAGATCTCAGAATCGTATCAATAGCGTCCATCGTATCGCACCGTACCATGCTGATTTCATCAATTACCAACAACTCCATCTTCCGAAGAATCTCCTGCCGGCGCCTGTTGAATTTCATTTTCCCAAGTAATTCACTTTTGCTCGCCGCCGTGGGTAGGAAAGGATGAAAAGGCAATTGAAACAAACTATGCAACGTGACACCGCCCGCATTGATAGCCGCAACGCCTGTAGGCGCCGCAACGATAATATTTTTGGAACAATTTTCGTGCAGGTATTTAAGAAAAGTAGTCTTGCCTGTACCGGCTTTGCCCGTCAGGAAAATGTTCTCGCTTGTTTCAGTAATAAACCGAAAGGCAAGATCGAATACTTCGTTGCGATCAATGGAGTCTGTGTGCAATGCAACAATATTATTAGCCATAGAATCATTTATAAATACAACATTACAGATATTTTTTTACTGTTCCGCCCCAATGGAAATGTTTGGAATTGAAGATAGCGAAAAAATCATCGTTGTGGAAACTCGGGTTTTCAGGCTTTCGTCGCATGTTTCCTACAGCGAACCTAAACACAGTCCATAAAAAAAGGTGATGTAATCATCTATCGTTTTCCAGGATAGTTTTCCTGGTTTTATTTCTGACCCGGTACACAAACCAACCTACCGGTAGGCAGGTAAAAAACACGAATTCCTATTCAACTATCCGATCAAAAAAAACTCATAGGCTCAACACCGAATCTAACTTTTGATGAAAGAGCGGAAATTCATTGAGATTATTATGAGCGCCATTTTCAATGGTAACAAATTCATCACCGGGTTTTAATACATTTTTTAATTTAGCGGCACAACGATAAGCTATGGTTCCATCTGCAGTACCATGAAAAATCAGCACCGGTTCTTTTACATCTTCCAGGTATTCCCCTACCGGGAATTTAAAATGCGACATCCGTCCTGTCGGATAAATAGGCGCGTAAGAACTCATCAGATCAGGCATGCTATAATAAGGCGTTTCTAAAATTAGCCTGGAGCACTTTTCTTTCGCGGCAATGTAGGAAGCTACACCTGTGCCTAACGACCTGCCATACACGATAATTTTTCCGGTGTCAAATTTGGAATGAACTAATTTATAAACTTCTTTAGCCTGCCTGTACATATTTTCTTCTGTAAGTGCCCCCGTAGTTTTTCCAAACGTAGCATAGTCAGGCATCCATACTTCGTAACCATGCTTAAGAAACAGGCGTGCCTCATCTTCATAACGGGTAATGTTTCCCCTGTTGCCATGAAAATAGATTACGGCGCCTTTTGGTATCGAATCGGGTGGAAAAAACTGAATCATGTTCAGCGTATCCGTTTCATTCATGGCAATGTTGATTTCTCTAAAAGGAATATCAAATTTGAATTTAAAATCCCTACCTAAGGGAACCGGGTGAAATATAAATTTATCCTGAAGATGATACAATGCTATTCCAACAGAACAATAAACAAGTGTAACGATGATTGATATCCGGTACAATTTTCTTCTTAAGGAAACCTTTGGCCTCTTTTCTTTCATTTTTTTAATTTGTGGATTTTAATTCTTAATCGCTTTCATCAGCCTTTTGTTCTTTGTTCTTTGTTCTTTGTCTTTTGCGTTCCGCCTTTTGCTTTTTGCCTTTTGTTTTTTGTCTTTTGTTATTTGCTTTTTGCTTTTTGCTTTTTGTCTTTTGCTTTCTGCTTTTTGCCTTTTGCTTTTTGCGTTCACGGCGCCAATATGTCTCTTAAAAAATTATGATATTCCGGAAAAGAAGGAAGATTATTATGGCCTCCACCCTCAATCGTTATCAGCGTTATTTTGCGCGGACTGAGCTGCTGTAGTTTTTGGCTTTGACTAATCGGGATCAGCCAATCCTTGCTTCCATGAATAATATACGTATGACAATTCACTTTCCTGATCCATTTGTCGGTTTGTAACCGGTATCGCAAAACATAACGCATCGGCAACACCGGTATAAATCGCTGAACCGCCTTTGTAAAGCTGTAATACGGCGAATCCAGTATTAAATATCTTGGCGAATTATCACTGGCTAATTTAGCTGCGAACCCGCTGCCAAGGCTTCTTCCATATACGATAAGATGATTTTCGTGGTACTGCACCGCGAGTGTGTCATAAACCACCTGCACATCGTTCAACATTTCTTTTTCACTTTTGCGCCCCGTACTTTTACCGAATCCACGGTAATCAACCAACACGACATCATAATGATATCGATAAAAATCCTTAGCATATTTTGCCCATCCTTTTATGCTTCGGGTATTGCCATGAAAATATAATATCAAACCCAGCGGATCTTTTGTATAAAAATGTAAGCCGTTAATAGTTACCCCAGGCGCCGCATCAATAAACAATTCCTTAAAGGGTAGGTCGTATTTATAAATGAAATCAGGTTTTAGTTTCTCTGGCCTGAAAATAAGACGCTCCTGGATCAAATAAACAATAAGCATCAACGTGGCGTAGCCTGCAATAATATAAATGAGCGTGGAAGACATTTTTGTTTAGTGGGCAGTTGATGGTGGAGTTATCGGTTATCAGTTATCGGTTATGAGTGAGCAGTTATGAATGTCTTGTCTCCACTTTTCACCTTTCACTCGTCACTATGTCACCACTCATTCACCACTCACTATTCACTATTCACCCCGCCCGTTGCCGTTCGGGCAGGCATTCACCCACTCACCACTCATTACTGATCACTTTTCTCACTCATCACTTTCCTTCCTCATACCTCACCACTCTCGTCATCCGGAAAAATACGCCGCAATTTTAAGCGCCTTACTGGCGCTACAATCAGCGGGAATTTTTCTACAATTACATTACTTTGCTCCAGTGCAAAACCTCTCTCTTCGCTGAGACTTATTTTCTTTATCCAGAAATATAACTTCATGATCAGCTTTTCAAAAATCGGCAGTTCATTATCCTGCGACAGAAATTTTTCCAAAACAATAAACTGAAAATCTCCAACCACGTTATTTTTCTGAAGGCTTTCGTAGCGGCTGGTAATATTCACCTCTTTATTACCCACCATATCCTGCACTACTTTTTTAAACATCAGGTTAATGCGTGGTTCCATCCTGAAACCCAGCCTTAGCTCAACTCTTATTACCTCGTTTGGTATGATCGTATCGACTGTATATTCAGCAATGTAGGGATCATCCTGCGTATCTACATGAACAAACCAATAGATGTCGGCACGCTTCGGTTTTCTGTTTAAAATTGAATAGATAATCTTGTGCTCAATTTCTTTTGGATTATTGGCGCTCGTTAAATATACCAGGTGGGTTGCATATTTAGGGATGCTCCTGTCATTACTGATCTCTTGTATCGTGGGCAGGTATTGATCGAGACGGACAAATTCTACATACCTGTTTTTAATCTTTCTTGCCCTAAACCACACGTACATTACCGTAAACAACCCGCCGCCAATAATCAGCGTTACAAAACCGCCGTGCGGGAATTTTTCGAGATTAGCAACAAGAAAACTCAGTTCAATGCTTAAATAAACTATGAGATAGAGGTATACGAGAAATCTTGGAGTTCTCCTCGATACCAGGTAATTGGCAAACAGCATAGACGTGGCCAACATACACAAAGTGATGGCAAGCCCATAAGCCGCTTCCATATTGGAAGATGTTTGAAAATATACAACAACGCCCAGGCAGCCTACCAGCAACAATGAATTAATGCCCGGTATGTAAAGCTGGCCCCTTTCTTCCGTAGGATAATTTATTTTCATTTTTGGCCAAAGATTGAGGCGCATACTTTCACTGATCAGCGTGAATGACCCACTGATCAACGCCTGGCTCGCAATAACTGCAGCCACCGTAGCTATGACAATGCCAACGATCCTGAACCAATCAGGCATAATTCCAAAAAATGGATTAAATCCGCTATCAATAATTTCTTTTGAAAGTGTTTCGCCCTGGTAATTGGCCAGTAGCCATGCTCCCTGCCCGAGGTAATTAATGATCAAGGCAATCTTTACATAGATCCAGGAAACTCTTATGTTTCCGCGTCCACAATGACCAAGATCACTGTACAACGCTTCGGCGCCTGTAGTACAAAGAAAGACAGCGCCTAATATAAAAAACCCTTTTGGATACAGCACTAAAAGCCTGATTCCATAATATGGGTTAAGCGCCTTGAAAATCCTGAGGTTATCAAAAAGATGGACTGACCCCAAAATAAGAAGCATCAGGAACCAAAAAAACATGACCGGACCGAAGAGCTTACCGATATTGGCAGTTCCAAATTGCTGAGAGAAAAATAATGCCAGCAAAATAACAATAACAATATAAATAATAGCCGTGCCGCTGATGTCGGCAAAGACAGGAATTTGCCTTAACCCTTCAACAGCTGAAGTAACCGTAATCGGTGGCGTAATAATTCCATCGGCGAGAATGGCAGCGCCACCAATCATTGCCGGAAATACCAACCATTTTTTTTGCCGCCGGATCAGGGCATATAATGAAAATATCCCGCCTTCTCCGTTGTTATCTGCTTTAAGCGTTAGCGTAATATATTTTATCGTTGTTTGAAGGGTCAGTGTCCAGATAATACAAGACAATCCACCCAGAATAAGTTCATAAGAAATTGATTTATCCCTGATGATCGCATTGAACACATAGAGAGGAGAAGTTCCTATGTCGCCGAAAACAATTCCTAATGCAATTATTAATCCCAGCGGCGTAGCCTTATTAATATTTTTCTTCACGCTTTGGCTTTAGTTTTTTCACAACCCATGCCGAATTTCACTACCATTCAATTGGCATATAAGTCGTAAATAATTTGCAAATGTATAGGTAAAGAATTTATTGACCATTAATTATTTCAATGCCTGAAGCGCTGAAATAACATGCGCATCGTCTCTCCATTTACAACCTTTTGATATTGATAATTTTAACAGGATTAACAAGGGTAGTATTGGTATCAGGCTGGCTATGTATTTGCCTTACATATTGCATTCCATCAATCACTTTTCCGAAAGTCACGTATCCTTTTTTGTCAGGGCTGGCGGCGCCCCCATAGTCATAATCCGGTTCATCATCCAGGCAAATAAAAAATTCGGTATTTCCTGAATCAGGATCTTCATTGCGGGCCAGCGATATCACACCGTACTGATGCAGGATGCCCGTTTGCTTTGTGGTTTCCAGGGGGATTCCGGGAACTGTTTGCTGCAATTTAAAATTGGTGTGCCAGAGTCCGCCCTGAACTAATTGCGTTTTGGCTACGTTCATGGCCTGATCGTCCTTTTTTAAGACCCTGTAAAAGGACGTGTTTTTATAATAACCGGAATCTACGTAAGAAAGAAAAGCTGCAACAGTTTTCGGAGCTTTGTCCGGATACAGTTGTACAATGATGTCACCATAATAAGTCTCAATATCTACAGTAGATTTTGGGTAGGTTTTATGGGTTTCTGTACAACCATAGATCGAAATAACAAAGACAGCGAGTGCGTATTTTGAAAAATTAAACGGCATGAAATGTTTTATTTTTTCTTCTAAAGATAAAGGGGATCAATTCTTTTTACAGGCGATGAAGATAAGAAAAGATTAAAAGACAGTAAAGCGGCAAATAATGAAGATTTTTGTTCAGCTTTATTTTATTGCGCAAGGAACAAAATAGAGCATGATAATACCCGGCCGGGTGCTTTCTTCTGCGACCTCAACGATATTCCCGGTAACGGTTCAGACAGCTATCGCTGTCTGAACCGTCCTTAAAAAATCATGAATTTACACCTCGCACAATATAAATGGTTATACTCTACGCCGAATAAATCGGCAGCTACCGTATGGACACATCTTTCTATTTCAAATATTGACTTTGTCACTTTATGGACTATCCTAATTTGTTCTTATTATTTTTCATCAGAAGGATTTAAATATTCAATTTTTAGAGGCCGCATTATAATATTTTTTAAATTGTACTGACCTTATTAAAGAGCGATCGATAACAAAAAAATACTTGTGCCCATACGGTAGCCGCAGCAGGCAAGTTAAAATCATAACACATTTCCATCCAGTGGGCAGTATAAGTTATGAAGCACCGTTTAGCCTGATTGCCAAAGGGGGGAAAATTCGTAGCGAACTTTCCCCCCTTTAGTGTGGAGTTTAAAATCAGCCTCTAATCACCACCGGCCCACCAAACCTTTGAAGTATAAACATATTGGCCATCTCCATACGCAGTTGCTATATTGGGATTTGCAAGAACGTCCGAATTTCCATAAGAATATCTTAAAGGAAATTTATCAGAATTAAGCGGATTGTCAAGTTCGATTAAATCCCCTTCTCCTAAAGCTCTTAAACGCCTGATGTCATTATACGCTTCAGTAGATTCTCCCGATGCTCCAAAAAACGCAAGATATTTTTGAAGCATCACAGCCTTCAATGGGTTATCGGTGAACATCGGCACTACTTCATTATTAAAATAATCCTCTGCCACATCCGATGATAAATCTATGTCGGCGCCTACACCCCAATCATTATCTGTAGATTTCAACGTTCTTTCAAGATTAGCGAACGCAGCTACTACTGCTTTTTCGAGTGCATCTTTAGCCTCTGCTTGCCTGTTTAACCTTACTAAAGCCTCTGCTTTTAAAAACATAAGCTCATGATAACTCAGCAGTAAGGTAGGAGCAGACATTGAATATTCCGCCATTGAAATATCATAAACAAATTGCTGTTGCACAGGTGTGCCATTCGGAACAGAACCGTCTAATGCCTCATCTAATGTAATTTGTTCAAAATTGTAATTCATGAAGGCCTGTTCGCCCCGCGGATCGTTCAATTCCTTAAATTTTTCAAGAAGACTCCCGCTAGCTCCCAAGCCATCCCTGCTGTAAGAAAATGCTCCCAACGGATTGACGAGTGAATTTCCGTCATAAACACTAAAAATCATTTCTTCGGACGAAGAAGCAAAAGATTGATTAACATAATCTACTACTTTAGTTAAATCCTGCGTTGCGTCGGTACTCCTGAATAAAGTATGCATTGTGTACCGTGCTTTCAGGCCATACGCGGCTTTTTTCCACAATGCTTTGTTACCCTTATAAATTAGATCCTGATTGCCTATTGCACTGGCATCAGTTTTATCCAGTTGGACAATCGCATCATCCAGGTAAGAAATAATCTGGGGGTAAAGATCTGATTGTTTATCTATTTTAGGTTGCAAAACTGCCGGAGAACCTGAAGAATTTATAACGCCGCTTTCGCTAAAGGGCACATCACCCCAATAGTCGGTCAACACTCCGAGATTATAAGCCATTAGTACCTTTGCGATACCATTGGTAACATTGTTCCCTTCTTCTTTGCCTCCTTCAGAGGTTTTGGCTATAACAATTTTCAAGGCCTTAATATTATTATAGATTTGCCCCCATACATTATTATAAGTAGTAGCAGAAGTGGGTTCTCCCCTCCTGGTTTCGGCATTATATTGTTGATTCCATACTCCGGCTTCATGCTCTACATAGACTGATGCATAAAGTGGGATATCACCCCCAACTATATTAAATGCTGTTGAGGTGATTAAATCTGTAACGGTAAACTTTGCCGGTACATCTTCCGGGTTATTTGGGTTAGCGTTCACTTTATCCAAAGCCTCCTTTGAACAGGCTGTTAAAAATAATACCCCGCATAGCCACAAACTCCATTTAAATATTTTTATACTTTTCATAATTATTTATTTTTAAAATTATGTGTTTTTAAAACTGAATATTCACTCCTGCACCAAAGCTTTTGGTTGCCGGCAGCGTAAAGCGTTCAAATGCTCCCGACATATTATCATTACCCTGGCTTGATTCCGGGTCTAAAATCGGCGAGTTCGTCCACAATAATAAATTTCTTGCAAAGAGATTTACTGACAAATTAAGATTGGACTTTTTAATTAACTGAATACGTAAAGCCAATTCCCTGAGTTTTACAAACGAGCTATTAATAATACTGCTTTCGTCAATACCATTTATTGCTGTAAAATAATCCTGTATAGCAGTCCCTGTTACAGCAGTAGTATTTTTTTCACCGGCTTGCGTTACCGCTCCTTCAAAAATGACTGAATTCCTGTCTCTGGCTTCTGCAGATTCTTTACTGACTCCATAAAGATTAAATAAACCTGTAGTACCTCCGTACATCTGCCCTCCTGACTTCCAATCAGTAACCGCCGTAAGGGTAAACATCTTGTAACTAAATTTCGTATTAGCGCCCAGAATGAAATCAGGAGCTACTTTTCCTATCACCTTAGGAGCGCCGGCTATAGGAAACCCATCATCATCGACTACAACACGTCCCTGGTCATCCCTCTGATAGCTAGTGCCATAAATCACCGGAAATTTATCGCCTATACCGGCACGTACCTGGGGAGTTGTGAATCCACCCAGAAAAATACTTTCCACTCCTGGTGCAAGCGCATCCACGTAATTATCAATTTTTGAAAAGTTAGCGCCGATACTCCAGTCAAAATCCCCTCCCCTTAAAATCTTAACGTTTAAATTTATTTCATGTGAATTGGTATGAATTTTCCCTCCGTTTGTAATGAAGCTCGAAGCGCCGGTTGAGCCTGCCAGGGGGACTCCAAAAATTTGATCTTTCACATTCTGCTTTGAGAAAGTGTAGTTCAAATCCACACGATTATCCAATAGAGTGAAATCTACCCCCATCTCATAAGAGGTTGTATTTTGAGGCTTCAAATTGCCATCATACAGTGAAGTACTTGGAATATAGGCGCTTATACCATTAATCGGATACAATATCGGTGTAATGGAATAGAAACCTCCGCCATAGGTAGGGACTTCATAATAGTTCGGCAGATAGGTTCCGGCCTGTCCTACCTGGGCAACGGATAACCTTAATTTACCATAATTCAAAAAAGATGCATTTTTTAACCCTTCCAGCTCAGTAAACACGAATCCTAAAGATGCCGACGGGTAAAAGAAATTTCTACTGGCGCTTGGCATTGACGAAATCCTGTCATAACGCCCTGACAAAGTAAGATAAAGCATTCTCTGATAGGATAAGGAAAGGTTGGCAAAGTTTCCGAAATTTCTTCGGCGTTTGTAGGTTTCTGTGGCATTTTTCGTACCTGTATTGTCCATGTGATTCCATCCTTCGAAAGCGAAATCCTGACCAAATGCATCCACATAACTTGTATTAGTATTTTCTATTTCATTCCCGATCAATGCATTTAATTTTAAATCATTATTGATATCCCAATTGAAAGTCGCAGTAAGAAGCGAGTTTAATGTGGTATTTGTAAAACTGTAATCATCTACGCTTGAGTTTCTGCTAGGCGAGCCATAGCTCCACAAATCCCGGTAATTGGTTGTATAAGCGTCCGTACCAATCTGGTATTTGACATTAAGGTCTGTCGTTCCGGACAATTTAGTCGAATAAGTAAGTGAAGTGCTTCCAAAGAATCTATTGGTCTTCTCATTAAATTTGTTATTCTTCATTCCCCAATATGGATTCACAAATGTCCCGCCCCGATAACCAACAGGAATGTATAGATCTCCTTCCTGATGATCAGGGATCCCTTTTAAATCATAACTTGGAGGAGCAGGATAAACTGTAGCAATGATTCCATCATTAGCCCCGGGCGCCTTATCTATATCTGAATTGGTAAAGAAACCCTGGAAATCTGATTTGAAATGTTCTGAGAGCTTACTTTCGGCAGATAATCTCGCATTATACTTATTCATTCCTGTATAAGGAATAATCCCTTTTTGATTTGTGCTGCCCAGGGAAAAAGAGTAAGACCCATTTTTGGTAGCATTTGCCACGCCGATTGAATTAGTAAAAGCAGTACCTAACCGAAAAAAATCTCTCACATTGTCATATACTTGCGGAGTTACCCAGGGATCTAACCCAGTCTGAGCACGTTGCGGAACGTAATATTGTCCCTGGTGCATTCCATCACGGTCTGTATTAGCATTCACTGTGTTTCCACCATACTTGGGATCGTTTGGTAAATCGGCAATTTTAGGCCCATAAGAAGAAGATGATGTTGGATTATAACTTCCTGCGGTACCCTGGGCATAAGTCGTCTGCTTATCCGGATAACGGGACAAGTCATCAAAACTCACGGATGAATTAAACGTAATCCGGGGTTTATTCAGAGTGCCACCGCGGCCGCTCTTTGTAGTGATAACTATCACGCCATTAGACGCTCTTATTCCATAAAGAGCAGACGCAGCCTGGCCTTTCAATACATCAATACTTTGAATATCGTTCGGATCTATATCTATGGCGCGGTTGGCATAGTCAGTACCGGTAACACCGTTACCGGTACCTAAATCGGCATTTGAAGATACCGGCATTCCATCAATCACGTACAAAGGAGCATTATTACCTGTAAAAGATCTTGCCCCACGAATTGTAATTAAGGCGGAAGCACCCGGCATGCCGCTTGAAGGAGTGATCGTCACGCCAGACACCTTGCCCTGCAAAGCAGTAGCGAAATCGGTATTTCCTGCCTCCACCAATTGGTCGCCTTTTACAGCCTGAGTAGAATATCCCAATGATCTTTTTTCCCGCGAAATACCGAGCGCAGTTACAACTACTTCGCTTAATTGTCCTGAACTCGTAGCTAATTGCACATTCAATGAAGTTCTGCTATCAACCTTAGCGCTTTGCTCCAAAAATCCCACGCCTGAGAAGACAAGCGTAGCATTATCAGATGCAGAAACTTCAAATTGGCCCTGCGTATCAGTTGCTGTTGCTGTTTTTGTGCCCTGTACCTGTACTGTTATTCCGGGAAGGGGATTACCATCCGGCCCGGTTACCTGGCCTTTTACCGGATGGCTTTGAGCGAACGCCAATACTCCGCAAAGCATCAGCGCCATAAAAAGTGAAAGAAATTTTCTCATGTGTGTTTTTTAATTTTAAAGTGGGCAAAATTAGATTTTTCATGCAAAGCTTAAAAAAAAGTTAATTAATAATAAACTAACAAATACCTAAGGACAATTTAAGAATTAAATTCGCTGCATGTCACAATTAATTTTAACGTTTGGATAATACCATTTGAACGAAAAGGTTTGGATAAACTTTTTGATTTCTTATTTATGTCTTCCCTGAGTTTTTATCCCTGCTAATGAGTTAGCAAACTTTTAAATGGATCTAATAAATAAAAGAGAGGCTACCCTTTTGGGATAGCCTCTCTTTTTAATTTAATCAGATTATTAACGCGGTCCCTTATAAGTCCACGTTTCGTGGATCTTCGCCACTATCCCTCCTGATTGGATAAAATAATAGCTAACGTCCATCGATTGAGTAGCAAAATCATACTTGTTTACAGTTCCCGGAGAAGTATCTAACTGAGCATCACGGCTTCTTGGAGGAGGATCTGAATAATAATTACTCACCTTTGTTACATTGCCATCGGCATCGAAAGTGAATACCGGCGCCCAATTTCCAAAATAGGAACCACTACCCCCATTACTGAAACCATAACCAAACGTTCCACCATTTACACCATAATCAAAATATGCATTTGCGGCTGCTCCTTGAGTAACCAGGCCAACAGTTTTTGGATAACTGGCAGTAAATGCCGCATTAATATGTTCAAAAGTACCTGTGACTGTATATTTTCCATCATATTTGTTTTTTGCCCCAACATTAATCATCAAATGATTCCAACTACTAATAGCTAGCGATGATTTCACAATTGTCAAGGGAAGTATATATATATGCCCGGGATCTATCTTACTGGTGAAAAATTTAATAGGAACTAAAAACTCCCTGGTTCCGGCAGGAATGGAAGCATCCCAACTGTCTATTGAATAAGTACTGTCAGGCAGCAATTCAAACGGTTCGAAGCCAGGATCGTCTGCTAGCTGGTCAGCGTTATACTTTGCAAGATAGGCATCATCCAATCCTAAAGTAGCAGTCGTCACAGTATTTGGTATATTCACGGACGCTACATTAATTGCTGCATAATAAGTAGTAGGCGTGTCCACAATGTCAAGGGAAACTGCAAACGGCAAATTTGCTTTCACTGCAGCATAAGGAAGTTCAACAGCAGGCGCTCCTTTAGAAAAATCCACATAATATTCGTTGTTTTTCAGGCACGATTGCATGGCTAAAATCAACCCTGCTATGAGGAAGATTCTGGAGTATTTTATTTTGTATTGTTTCATTTTAATAATTTTTAATTTATTTGAATGTTATTTTCAAAATCCCATTATGGCATCCAAAAAAGTTTTGTATTCTGGGGATCGTTTCCAAGTTTAACTGCTGCATTATAATTTTCCGAATTATTAGCTTGTTCGGTATTAGGGTACATTAGCTTGGTTGGAATATGAGTGGTTAACGGAGTATATTTACTTAAGGGCAATGTAGCCAAATCGGGATAGCCAGTGCGACGATACTCGTTCCAGGCCTCAAAGCTATTAATTCCTGACAGCGCAGCCCATTTTTGCGTAATGATTGCCTGTATTTTATCATCAGATGAACCCCACCCAATGAGGTTTACGGACTTGCTATAGTAAGTCATCGCATCCGCATCGGCTGCGGCAACAGTTTTTCCGGCGGTTGTATATAATAATTCAAAGGACGCGGTTATGCCATTATTATATAAAGTCTCCGCGTTATCACTTGTCCAACCTCTTTGTGCAGCTTCAGCCTGAAGGAAGTAGCTTTCGGCCGCAGTAAACAGCGGTACCGACATGTTATAACCACTCATAACGCCATACCCGAGACCAACTGTACCTTTGGTGCCCTGCGCTGCCGCAGTCTGGCGGTCGGCATAATAAACTCCATGATAATGACTATCATCCATGTCAATTTGAGAAAATTCAGGCGTATTGGGAAGTGAACCATCGGCAGCAAAGACGTAGAAAAGTCGTGGATCCGCATTATCTTTAAAAAAGTCCACCGAAGCGCCGCCACCCCTTAAATAAAGGTAGCCATCTGAAACTAAACTTCCGCCGGGCGTTACTCCATTCGAGGCCCAGTAGGGATTTTGCTTGCCCGCAGTATTTATATACCCAGGGTTTACCATGGCATCCTGATCTAAATAACCAGTACTTGCTGTTTTCGCGATTTCGGCAGTGGCATCTGATACGGAAATCTTAGCTGATTGCCTGATAATAAATCTTAATTTCAATGTATTGGCAAATTTTGCCCATTGTGACATATCGCCCCCGAACATGATATCGTTACTACCCAGGTTGGTTGAGTTTACGTCTGCAGTATTAATCATATTAATAGCATTATCCAATTGCATAATGCAGGAATCGTAAATGGATTGGCCATCATCATATTTTGGGAAGAATTCGGCTGATCCTTTAAAAGCTTCTGAATAAGGTACGTTCCCATAGCCATCCACCAGAATTTGAAATCCCCAACATTTCAGAATTTTTGCCGCGGCCACTGAATAGGCTCCAGATGGATCAGAGGCAGAATTGGTTTCAATGTAGGCAGCATTTTTTAGTATGCTGTAGAGATTATCCCAATTATTGGGACCCGCTGAATTTACAAAATAGGTTTGAGCATTTTGACTCATCGCATAGTTTCCACTGATGGAATAGTAGCCCATCCAAAGGCCCATTGCCGCAGTTGAGAAATAAACATTGGCCGCATACCCCGATAAAATAGGGGGTAGTATTAATGCTGCAGGAGCCTGGGAAGGTTGATTTGGATTATTCGCCAAATCTGTCAAAAACCCTTTCCCACAACCTGTCGAAAACAGCAGCGTTGCAAAAATTAAGTTGATATAGATTAATCTTTTCATATTTTTTATTTTTTTAAAGGAATAATCCTTTTTTTCTGATTGATTCATTTTCGTGGATTTATTACTCAAAATTTAATGTTTATACTAGCGCCATACTGCCGTGTAGGCGGTAACTGGTCATAGTTAGAAATACCCTGGGCATTTCCTGTGGTATAGCTAAATTCAGGATCTGTCCACGAATTTTGAGAAGGGCGGAACATGAGTAAATTTTTCCCAATCAAGGAGAAAGTAAGCCCGTGTACCCAATGTACATTCTGAATCAAATCTTTGAAATCATACGTTAAAGTTACACTCCTGATCTTCCAGTAAGAAGCATTTTCTATGAAGGAGGTTCCTGCAGAAGAATAATCGGAACTTGTCCAGAAATTCATATTACCGTCATTGGTATAATACTGCGTATTGGGAACGTATTTTCCATTTCCATCTTCATATACTGAATTCGGATAAATAAAACGCTGTCTTCCGTTGGTGGTCGTAAATTCTGAAGAGCCCGTAAAATTTAACTGCTGCCCCACATAAGCAAAGAAAACATTTCCTGCTCTGTATTCTGCCTGTACGCTTAAAGAGAAATTTTTATAGCTAACACTGGTATTCAATCCTAACGTGATTTTAGGATTTACCTGTCCAACATTCTTAACCGTATCACTCAATTTTGGCAAACCAGTCGCAGGGTTAATTATTACCCTTCCTTCCGGATCTCGATTTAGATCGGCAGTTTGAATTACCGGGAAAGGCTGGCCTACCATCGCAAATACGGCGCCTGTATTTCCTCCGTATCCACCAATATTAAACTGTTTAACTCCTCCATAAAGTGACTCAACATTGGAACCATAATTGGTGAATGCGGCACCTACATCCCATTTAAACCTGCTTGTATTATTTTGTATTACGGTTGCATTAATGCCTAATTCAAGACCTGTGCTCAAAACGTTGCCCGCATTTACAAAGGCTTGCGTATAGCCTGTAGTGCCCGAAACAGTTACAGGAAAAGTTTGCCCGGTTGTAAGTGAACTATAGTAGGATGCGTTTAAGCTAATACGGCTTTGGAACAAGCCCATTTCAAGACCTATCTCCTTTTCTACCGTTTTTTCCGGAACCAGGTTTGGGTTACGATAAGCACTATTCAATGAAAGGCCCGCCTGGCTGCCGAAAGGATAACCGGCACCTACATCAAAAACGTTTTGAATATTGTAAGGTCCAATCGTGATATCACCTGTATTACTATATGCAGCTCTCAACTTACCATAAGATATAATATCCTGGCTTTGGAAAATTTTTAACGCGTCGGTAAATACCCATGATGCATCGGCAGCCCAGAAATTATAGGCGTTGCTGCCTTTCGGCAACAATGAAGAATAGTCGCGACGGAAACTTCCATGCACAAACAGATTATTTTTGTAGCCTACTGTAAGGTCACCATATCCACTAATTAAGCGGGTTTGGTTAATACCCTGCGAACCCTGTAATTCACCAATACGATAATTGGTATTATAAAAGTCGTCAATGAACAATTGATTGCTGCTTACCGCAGTGTAGGTGGAATAACCGCTGTTAGTTTGGGAATAAGGTTTTTGTGCTATATCATTTCCCAATACCAGGATTGCGTCAAAATCTCCAATTTTTTTATGAAGTGTGGCCATCATGGATTGTTGAATATTGCGGCCATTCGCATTTATATATGTAGCCTGGCCATTTTGATGAAGGCCAATTGTGTTGCCCAAACTGCCGCCTCCCCATGGATTACTTACTGCCCAGGGCGAAAAGTTTACAGCAGCAATGTGGCTATTGTTAGAATAACCCGTGAATTGGGTACCTATACGATACTTCAGACCCAACCAATTTGTAGCCTGTAAGTTAAGATCTAAAACACCGGTAAAATAATTGGTTCTTTGTTCCACACGGGAATTGTCTATCTGCCACCATGGGTTAGGATAGTAGGCATTATAATATCCATCCAGATAATAGGGGCTATTGGGGTCTTTCAACCTTGGATCATTCAGTGGTATATTACCGCCCTGGTTCAACAGGTTCCAGTAAACCGGGCGTCCCTGCGCAAAGTCAGGCCCCGCTGTGTTTGAATATTTTTGCGTATAACCTAGATTGTATTGTGCAGAAAATATACCGTAAGTTTTTAATCCCGAGATGTATAAACTAGTTCTGCGCGACTGATCTTTAGGTACTACTCCTTTTATGTTAACATCCTGTAAAGAGATAAAATAGGAATTCTTATTATCACCACCTGAATAACTTAAATTATTTTGCATTGTTTGGCCTGTCTGAAAAAAATCCTTTCTTGCATCAGGATTTGTTCCTGTAAATGGCGTTTTAATAAAACTTCCATCCTGTTGTGGGCCACCGATGTATCCCAACGCGGGATCATTATTAAATGCCATACCGAAGTTTTGATTTTCGTAAGGAACATAATTTATCCCGCCTGTGTATGGGTTATCGAAACTATGGGTAGGATCCCACGGATAAGCTCCGGTTTCACCGCTTCCGGGAGCATACGTATTTTGAAGAGCCGGCATATATGAAACACGCTCCAGCATAGTAGTGTTATTGAATTCTATAATAGGTTTCCCATGCTCCCCACCACGTTTGGTAGTTACAACCAACACGCCATTGGTGGCGTCCACACCGTAGAGAGCCGCAGCGCTTGCTCCTTTCAATACAGTTACGTCTGCAATATCATTCGGATTGACAGAACCTAAAAAATCACTATTAACTGCAATGCCATCCACAACAATCAGCGCCTGGTTATCGGCATTTAAGTGGCGATATCCGCGAAGCACGATACGGGTACCAGGGTTAACGCCGTTATTGATGGTATTAACCAGAAGTCCCGCAACTTTACCGGCAAGGCCTTCTGCAACCGTTACAGGCTTGGAGACGTTCAGTTCCGAAGAACTCACTGTGCTGGTAGAGTACCCTAACGCCTTCTTCTGACGCTTGATACCCAGCGCGGTAACAACTACTTCGTTAAGTTGCTTGGTGTTCGAAGCCAACGTTACATCAGCTGAAGTGCGGCTGCCTAATTTAATCGTTTGCGTTTTAAAACCGACTCCTGAAAAGATTAGGACTGAGTTGGCAGGCGCTGATAGTTCGTACTGCCCATTGGCATTAGTTGACGTAGCAGTATTGGTGCCCTCTACCTGTACTGTTATTCCGGGTATTGGACCATCATCCGGGCCGGTTACCAAACCTTTTATCGAATGATTTTGAGCGAACGCCAATACTCCGCAAAGCATTAGCGACATAAAAAGTGAAAGAAATTTTCTCATGTGTTTAGTTTAATTAGTGATTTGCAATTGTATGTTTCACAAAATAAGATGCTAACGTGAACCGGTAAAAAATTCACCTTAACAGTACAATGACAATTTTAAATGCCGTTGTGCTGCTTTTCATAAAAAAATCTTTTCTGTTAAAAATTATTGTTTTTAAATATTTTCAGATCTATACGTCCATTACATAAATATTTTCAACAAATTATACGACTTTTACAAATTTTTTTAATTAAAGCTGGATAAAATATTGAATTTATACAATTAGGGGATTATCTATATTCGGATACAAATGATAATAGATGAAGTCATGGGGGCTAACATTTCGGGAGGATCTAACCGCTCATCCACCAAATGGAAATTGCATGGTATGAAAAATTTTTATTCCTTTCCCAACTTACTATGCTGCCTGCTATATAAAAAGTAAATAAACAAACCGATTATCAACCAGATGATAAATCTTAGCCAGTTAGTATATCCTAACTCCGTCATTAAATAAAAACAGCTGGCGAGTCCAAGGACGGGAATCAAAGAAAGTTTCTTTGCAAAAGATGCAATGGTCAGGGCAATGGAAAGAACTACAAATAAGAAGAAAGGTAATTTATCACGGAATACCTCCCATCCTTCACTGAAATCAAACAATCCCAAAAAGTTTTTCCAAAAAATGATTGTTCCAACGATAAATAAAACAGGGACAATGAATTGAGAGTTGATATAGGGAATTTTAAATTTTGGAGCTGACTCACCTTCTTCTCTCTTTGGCAATAATAGTACACCCCCGCATACAAGCACAAATGCAAATAAGGTACCGATGCTCGTTAAGTCTGTCACTTCGGTCAAGTTTAAGAACAAAGCAGGAATCGCCACGAAAAGTCCGGTCACTATTGTCGCAAAAGAAGGCGTTTTATATTTAGGATGAATACGGCTGAAAGCCTTTGGCAGCAAGCCATCGCGGCTCATGCTCATCCATATCCTGGGCTGGCCCATTTGAAAAACAAGCAACACACTGGCCGTCGCAATTACTGCGCTGAATGAAATGATATAACTTATCTGGTTGAGCCCTACTCTTTTAAAAACAAAAGCCAAAGGATCGCCCACCTGCAATTCATTGTAGGAAACCATTCCCGTTAAAACAAAAGCTACAAGGATATAAAGCACGGTACATATTATTAGGGAATAGATCATTCCCCGTGGAAGGTCACGTTGTGGATTCCGGCATTCTTCTGCTGTGGTGGATATCGCATCAAACCCTATATAAGCAAAGAACACAGCCGACACCCCTTTCATCATGCCGCCAAAACCATTTGGTAAAAAAGGGCTCCAATTCGCTGGCGCCACATAAAAACATCCGATGCCAATCACCGCAATAAGAATGACGATCTTAAATCCAACCATGAGGTTGGTCGCCTTACGTGTTTCCCTGATACCCCTGTAAACGAGCCATGTTATAAAGAACACGATCGCAAGTGCCGGAATATCTGCTATCAGTTTAAAATTCCCTAAATGCGGGGCGTTGATCCACGCATCATATCCTGATTGTACGCTTTGGGAAAGACTTTCGAGTGTTCCTCCTTTTGCTAATTCTTCCGATGCGTCTTTGTATGCGCGCGATGCACTTAAATAATCGGTTGTTAAAAATGACGGGACGTGAATATGAAGGCCTTCAAGGAGATTTACAAAATATTGACTCCACGAAATAGCCACTGCTATATTTCCGATCGCATATTCCATGAGCAAATCCCATCCAATGATCCATGCAATTAATTCTCCGAAAGAGGCGTAAGCATAAGTATAAGCGCTGCCGCTTACAGGAATTCGCGAAGCAAATTCCGCATAGCATAATGCAGAAAATCCGCAACATACTGCAGTAAGAATAAATAAAAGAGATACTCCCGGGCCGCCTTGATAGGCAGCATTTCCAATGGTGGAAAATATTCCAGCGCCCACTACAGCAGCTATTCCCATGGCTGTAAGATCGCGTACCTTCAACACTTTTTTTAACCCCGATGCAGAATGTGTGGCGTCTGAAAGGCCCGATTCTGCATCGGCTAAAATGGCGGAAATGCTTTTTTTACGAAAGAGAGAAGGCATCGTCGGTAAACTTTTTTAGGGGACTAAAATATAAAATTAATTTTTAAAAAGGTTTTTCAACTCTTGATCGAAACAAAAACTCTAACCACAACTATTGAAAAGTAATTGAAAAAAATAGAAACCGGTACAAAATGTTTCTTTACTGTACGAGACCATTTAATTCTCTATGTATTATTTTTCTTGTTTTCTGAGTTAGATTTTTTTCATCTTCTTGTAGAATGATCTGATTTAATGGGTGCATTTCAAAATGTCGCGGGTTGGTGTCCACCAACCCGGGCGGGCTGCCGTGGGCGGTGTCCTCACCGCCCACTTTCAACGCAGCGATGCGACAATTTGGAATGCACCCGCTCTAATCAATATTTATATTCATTTAAATCTTTTTTATTTTCGTCGAATGAACACAAGTCTTATTTTAAAAACTATTTCGGAACACGTCACGTTTACAGATAACGAAACGGCTCTTTTTGTTTCTATTTTGCGTGAAAAAAAAATAAAAAGAAAACAATTTCTTTATCAGGAAGGCGACTTTTGCAAGTACACAACTTTTGTAAATAAAGGATGCCTTCGTACCTATGCTATTGATCGCAACGGTACGGAACACGTGTTCCAGTTTGCAACAGAAGGCTGGTGGATTGGCGATCTTGAGAGCTTGAAAAATAATACGCCAACCATGATGAATACAGACGCAATAGAAGATTCTGAAATTCTCCTGATCTCAAAAACAGATACGGAAATGCTTTATGAGAAAATTCCCAAGTACGAGCATTATTTGAGAATACTGTTGGAAAATGCCTACATAGCTCACCAGCAAAGAATCTTGCACAATATTTGTTTTTCAGCTGCTGAACGATACAATTATTTCGTAGAAAAATATCCCGATTGGAATGCGCGAATACCGCAAAATCAAATTGCTTCTTATCTGGGAATCACACCTGAATTTTTCAGTAAAATGAAAAGCCACGCCTTACCAAAATAACCTGCTTCAAAATTGAAAACATAAATCACCACTATTTGTTGGTTTACTATTGATGAATATAACATAATGCAGCCTTTCGCTTTTCGTGATTGGATACCCGACTCACTATTCACCACTCACCACTTAATCTACATTATTGGCAAGGGTATTGTAGGGTTTTAACTTTGTGGTCTAAAAAATAAATGATGAAACAATACAGATCAATAGAAGAGGTGCTTTCTCCATCGGCATCTCACATGGTGGGTGATGGATTTAAAGTAGTTAATTTTTCTCCGGGCGAAGGCAATTTTGGCGACCGGATGAGTCCGTTTTTTCTGATGGATTTTAATCCTGAATTTAATTTTACTCCTACAACGGTACCGCGTTGGGTAGGTGTTCATCCGCATCGTGGATTTGAAACCGTAACAATTGCTTACCAAGGAAGCGTGGCACATAATGATAGCACCGGAAATAGCGGCATTATTAATCCGGGTGATGTACAGTGGATGACTGCCGCATCCGGGATCCTGCACAAAGAATATCACGAAAAAGAATTTGCCAAAAAAGGCGGTGCATTTGAGATGGCCCAGATATGGGTGAATTTACCCGGAAAATATAAAATGTCGACACCTAAATACCAGGCAATACTGAATGAACAAAAAGGGAATTATGAAATAGGAAATGGGATGGGCAATGTATTGGTAATTGCGGGGGAATATAAAGATGTAAAAGGTCCTGTAAAAACTTTCTCGCCAATAGAAATGTATGACATCCGGTTAAATGAAAATGGAGAAGAAGAATTCAATTTGCCTGGAAGCCATAATACTGGATTGTTAGTGGTGGAAGGCGGCGCCGTTATCAATGAAGGCACTATTGCAAACCAACATCAATATGTACAATTTAAAAATGAAGAAGGTGCAATAAGAATCAAAGCAAATAAAAAAAGTATACTATTGCTATTGAGTGGAGAGCCGATCAACGAGCCGGTAGCGGCTTACGGCCCTTTTGTAATGAATACTATAGAAGAGATACAGGAAGCGATTGATGATTTCAAAAGTGGAAAATTTGGAAAATTGGCCAGCTAAATATTTATTCAAAATCTAAAAACTTAAAACATGTCAACAAAAACAAAATGGGTAATAGACCCTTCGCACAGCGAGATTGCATTTAAAGTAAAGCACTTAATGATTACGAACGTAAAAGGAATATTTACAGAATATAATGCCAGCATTTATACAACTGGCGACGATTTTATGACAGCAGAAGTCGATTTCTGGATGAATCCGGAATCAGTAAGCACGAATGACGAAAAGCGCGACGGACATCTCAAAAGCCCTGATTTCTTTGATATTGCCAATCACAAAGAAATTACCTTCCAATCCAATACCATTGAAAAAGTTGACGGCGACGGCAGTTATGAATTATGGGGAGAACTTTCTATAAAGGGAATTACAAAAAAGATAAAATTAGATGTAGAGTTTGGAGGTGTTATCAAAGACCCGTGGGGTGCCGAAAAAGCAGGATTTACCGTAAACGGTAAGATCAATCGAAAAGATTGGGGGCTTGTTTGGAACACAGCACTTGAAGCAGGAGGAGTACTAGTGGGTGATACCGTAAATATTAGTTGCGAAGTGGAATTATTGAAACAGGAAGAAGTGAAAGATTAAACTGAAGACAAACTTTTGGAAAGATCCTTTGAGTTACCGCCGTTTTTTTAATTCAGATCTTTTCACAAAAACACAACTTTCTTTTTTATTCAGGAACTGAGTGAAAACTTTTGGAAAGTCAAACTTAGATCACTTTTGGAAAGTTCTTTTGAGGCCGTGAATCAAATAAAAAAACTATCCAACTTTCCAAAAGTTTTTGAGAAGAATCGAAATCATAATTATTTGCGGGTCTACTGCAAATAAACTTAGATCACTTTTGGAAAGTTCTTTT
>Ga0164241_10001478_pt1 | contig 28825 bp, 24 predicted proteins | sample OricomyardsoilBY_FD_108780 | JGI IMG/M metagenome (GOLD analysis project Ga0164241, IMG submission 108780) | Backyard soil microbial communities from Emeryville, California, USA - Original compost - Back yard soil (BY) | ecosystem: Environmental > Terrestrial > Soil > Unclassified | place: USA... | reverse complement strand
TCTAACCGCGAACGGCAGCACTGCACAGCGGCGGCGCCATGCAGGCGCACGATTGAACTGGTATCATGCCCGACCCTTTTTAATCACCTACTGACAGCGGAATTCACGCTCCCATGACCGCCAAACGCAAAATTCTCGTCACCAGCGCCCTGCCCTATGCCAACGGCTCAATCCACCTGGGTCATATGGTGGAAACGATTCAAACCGACATCTGGGTACGGTTTCAGAAAATGCGCGGCCACGATTGTGTTTACGTCTGCGCCGACGACGCCCACGGCACCGCCATCATGCTCACGGCGGAAAAACTTGGCATCACTCCCGAGCAGCAGATCGCCAATATGCAGGCGGAACACCAGCAGGATTTTGCGGATTTTCATATCGGTTTCGATAATTATCACAGCACCCATTCGGCGGAAAATAAAAACCTGTCGGAACTGATCTATAACCGCTTGAAAGCCAAGGGTCATATCGCGGAGCGCTTGATTACCCAGGCGTACGACCCGGAAAAAGGCCTGTTCCTTGCCGACCGCTATATCAAAGGCACCTGCCCGAAATGCAAAACACCGGATCAATACGGCGATAATTGCGAAGCCTGTGGCGCGACCTATTCGCCCATGGATTTGATCGACGCCAAATCCGCCATTTCCGGCGCGACGCCCGTCGCCAGGGAATCCAAACATTTATTTTTCAAATTACCGGCATTCAACGATTTCCTGCGCACCTGGACGCGCGCCGGTCATCTGCAACCCGAAGTCGCAAATAAATTGGCGGAATGGCTGGAGAGCGGCTTGCAGGAGTGGGACATTTCCCGCGACGCACCCTATTTCGGTTTCCCCATCCCGGGTGAAGAGGATAAATATTTTTACGTTTGGCTGGATGCGCCCATCGGTTATATGGCGAGCTGCCAGCAATATTGCGAGCGCGAAGGTGTGGATTTTTCCGCTTATTGGGCGCCCGATTCCAAAGCCGAGCTGTATCACTTTATCGGCAAGGATATTATTAACTTCCACGCCCTTTTTTGGCCCGCCATGCTCAGCTCCGCGCAGTTCCGCACACCCACCAAGGTTTGCGCCCACGGGTTTTTAACGGTAAATGGCAAAAAAATGTCGAAATCGCGCGGCACATTTATTAATGCGCGCACGTATCTCGATCATTTGGACCCGGAATATTTGCGCTATTACTACGCCAGCAAATTGACCGGTGGTGTTGATGACCTGGATTTGAACCTGGAGGATTTTGTCGCGCGGGTAAATTCCGATCTGGTGGGCAAAGTCGTCAATATCGCCAGCCGCACCGCAAAGTTTGTGCAGCAACACGGGGGTGAGCTTTCCCCGGAAATTGCTGACACATCGCTGTGGCAAAAATTCGTCGATGCCAGCGAGCCGATCGCACAATTATTTGAAGAACGCGAATTTGCCCGTGCCATGCGCGAAATCATGGCCCTCGCCGATGCCGCCAACGAATACATTGCAACTCAAGCCCCCTGGAGCATGGCAAAAGAGCCAGGGCGCGAAAAACAGGTGCTGGCCGTTTGCTCACTCGGCGTGAACATGTTTGCCGCACTTATGACATGGTTGAAACCCGTGCTGCCCAAAACAGCCGCAGCGGCAGAGGAATTTTTAAATATTCAGCTGGACTGGCGTCAGGCCGCGAGCTTTCTACACAGCCATAAAATCAATGCATTCAAACCGCTGATGCAGCGGGTGGAAATGGAAAAGGTCAACAATATGATCGAATCAAACAAAGCGGAAACCACACCCACAGCAGCCGCCCCCACCGGTTGGCTGGGAAAGGATCCGATTGCGGCGGAAATCGAGTATGCGGATTTCGCCAAAGTCGATTTGCGCATCGCCAAAATTATTGCGGCGGAATCTGTGGCCGGTGCCGATAAACTACTGCAACTGACATTGGATTTGGGCGGCGAAACCCGCAATGTCTTCGCCGGCATCAAAAGCGCTTACGATCCTGCAACCCTGGTCGGCAAGCACACCGTCATGGTCGCCAACCTCAAACCCCGCAAGATGAAGTTTGGTATGTCGGAAGGCATGGTGCTGGCGGCCGGACCCGGTGGGAAGGAATTGTTTCTGTTGGAACCGGATAAAGGAGCGGAGCCAGGGATGAAAGTGATGTGACGGCCTCCATCCCCTAAAAAACCAACTTGCTCCCCACAAAAAACAACATCACCGCCAGCGCCGGTCGCAAATAGTGATCGGCCAGTCGATTGGCCAAGTGGCTGCCTAAGTAGATGCCGGGCAGCGAGCCGATCAGCAGGTTGAGCAGCAGTGACCAATCCACATTGCCCAGACTCGCATGACCCAAACCGGCCACCAAGGTGAGGGGCACGGCGTGGGCGATTTCGGTGCCTACAAGGCGCACGGTAGGCAGGAGGGGGTAAAGCATAAACAGGGCGACGGTGCCCAGCGCTCCGGCTCCGATGGAGGTGAGTGTGACCACCACCCCCAGAACAATGCCGACGATCACTGTGGCGATGCGTTGCTCACGCGGCATCATGCGGGTAAACCAACTGTCGTTTTTGCGCCCGTAGTTCATCAGTTGCTGCTTAAACAGAATGGCCACCGCGGTAACAATCAAAGCGTATCCCAGGGTGGTGCGAATCACGCTATTGAGGCGATCCGTGTCCAGGCTGATGCTGTGCAGCACCCACAGGGTCAGGGCGGCAGCGGGCACACTGCCCAGTGCGAGCGCCCCCGTAATCTGCCAATCGATATTCCGCTTTTTGTGGTGGATATGAATGCCGCCCGCTTTGGTGATGGCGGCGTAGAGCAGGTCCGTGCCCACGGCGCTGGCGGGGCTCACGCCGAAATACAGCAGAATCGGGGTCATCAACGAACCGCCACCCACACCCGTCATACCGACGATAAAACCCACCACCAAACCCGCGATGACGTAGCCGATTTCCAAATCCATAAATTCCGCCGAATAATTGCTCTAAAACCAACAGATACCTTCTGCTGATGTTTAAAAATCAACAGGCGGCGCAGGCTAACAGTCCTTTTTTTTCCTGGCTAATGATTTGTGGTTAGATGCTTATAACCGCTGATTCTAATGAACCGTGAACGGCCACCGGTAAAACAGGTTTTGGATATTCCCAAAGACACCTTTTATTTTTCCGTCGGATGCGCTTAACTGCGCGCGCTTGGCCCATCTCCCAACTGTTAAACGGTTTATGGACTTTTTTGTCATTCTGCTCAGCACAGTGCTGGTGAACAATTTTGTGCTCGCCCAGTTTCTGGGCTTGTGCCCGTTTATGGGAGTCTCCAACAAATTGGAGACCGCCATAGGCATGAGCGCCGCCACCACCTTTGTGCTCACCCTGGCCAGCATCTGTACCTACATGGTCCATAACTGGATTCTTACCCCTCTAGGCCTTTCCTTCCTGCGCACTGTGGCTTTTATCCTGGTGATCGCCGCGGTGGTGCAGTTCGCCAAAATGTTTATCGAAAAAACCAGCCCACTGCTCTACCGGGTACTCGGCGTGTTTTTGCCATTGATCACCGTCAATTGCGCGGTACTGGGCGCAGCGCTGCAAAGCACGAATAAAGCCCACACATTTTCCCAATCGGCACTTTACGGCTTTGGCGCTGCCGTGGGTTTCAGTTTGGTGTTGATCCTGTTCTCGGCAATGCGCGAGCGTCTCGCTGCCGCCGACGTACCCACACCTTTTAAGGGGGCGGCCGTAGGCATGATCACCGCTGGACTTATGTCTCTGGCCTTTATGGGTTTTGCGGGTTTGGTGTAATCCCATGATCGACCTGCTACTGAATTACCCCATCGTTTCCGCCCTGGTGGCGCTGAGTGGAATGTCGTTGTTTTTTGGCGCGGTGCTGGGATTTGCGGCGGTGAAATTCAAGGTGGAAGGCGATCCTCTGGTCGAACGCATCGACAAATTGCTGCCGCAAACCCAGTGCGGCCAGTGCGGGTATCCCGGTTGCCGGCCTTATGCGGAAGCGATCGCTGCCGGTGACACCATTAATAAATGTCCGCCGGGCGGCCAGAGCACCATTAATCATCTGGCCGATCTCCTGGGTGTGGCGGCACCGAGCCTGGACGCGGAACATGGAGAAGCCTCCACCGTAAAAAAAGTGGCCTTTATCCGCGAGGACGAGTGCATTGGTTGCACCAAGTGCATCCAGGCCTGTCCGGTGGACGCCATAGTCGGGGCCGCCAAACAGATGCATACCGTGGTCGCCGATGAATGCACGGGCTGTGACCTCTGCGTCGAGCCCTGTCCGGTGGATTGTATCGACATGATTCCTGTTGCCACCGGCCTGAAGGAATGGGGCTGGCAGATGCCGAAACCGGCGTTGGGCAATACCATCATCGCCAGCGACCGCGACACGCGGGAGCAGGCGGCATGAGAAAAATCTGGGATATCCACGGCGGCGTCCATCCACCGGAAAACAAACAACAGTCGCTCGTCGAACCACTGGGCACCATCGCCCTGGCACCAGAGCTGGTGCTGCCGCTCAACCAGCACATTGGCAATCCGGCGCTGCCGGTGGTGGGCGTGGGGCAAGCGGTTTTGAAAGGCCAGTTGGTCGCCGATGCCCAGGGTATTTTCAGCGCCTGCGTGCACGCGCCGACTTCCGGTGAAATCATCGCCATAGAAGACCGGCCCATAGCCCATCCCTCCGGCCTGACCGCACCCTGCATAGTGCTGCGCCCGGATGGACTGGAAAACTGGATTCCCCTCGAACCCTGCGAAGACCCAAGCAGCCTGGACCATTTCACCCTGGTGGAAAAAATCCGCAAGGCAGGCCTCGCCGGTTTGGGCGGAGCGGGTTTTCCCACCGCGGTCAAACTCAACCCCCGCTCCACCGACCGCGTGGAAACCCTGATTCTCAATGGCACCGAATGCGAGCCCTACATCACCGCCGACGACCGTCTAATGCGGGATTTCGCCACCGAAGTGATCCAGGGAGCATTGCTGCTGGCGCGCATCGTCGGCCAGCCCAAGGAAATTCTTCTCGGCATTGAAGACAACAAACCGGAAGCGATCCACGCACTGCAGGAGGCGGCCAAAGGCAGCGCCGTGGAAGTGGTGGTGTTTCCCACCAAATACCCCTCCGGTGGCGAAAAGCAGCTGATCCAGATCCTCACCGGCAAAGAGGTTCCCAGTGGCAAACTGCCGGCGCAAATCGGCGTGCTGGTACAGAACGTGGGCACCGCTTACGCGGCCTGGCGTGCTGTGCGATATGGAGAGCCGTTGATTGAACGTATCACCACGGTGGTCGGTGAGGCGTTGAAAACCCAGCGCAATATCCGCGTGCCCCTGGGTACACCCGTGGCCCATGTACTGGCGCAGCACGGCTTTGAAGCGCGCCTTTGTGCGCGGGTAATCATCGGCGGTCCGATGATGGGCTACAGCATCGACGACCTGCGCGTGCCGGTGGTGAAAACCAGCAACTGCATAATGGTGCCGAGCCACGTGGAAATGCCTCCCGCGCCGCCGGCCCAGGCGTGCATCCGCTGCGGCATGTGCGCCGAAGCCTGTCCTGCCAGCCTGCTGCCACAGCAGTTGTATTGGTACGCCCAGGCGGAGGATTTCGAGCGGGCGCAGAGCCACAATCTGTTTGACTGCATCGAGTGCGGTGCCTGCTCCTTCGTCTGCCCCAGCGCCATACCCTTGGTCCAGTATTACCGCGCCGCCAAAACCACCATCCGCCGTCAGGAGGCGGAGAAGCAGAAATCTGACCGCGCCCGGGAGCGCTTCGAACAGCGTAAAGAGCGCATCGCCCGTGCCGAGGCGGAAAAGGAAGCCAAACGTCTGGCACGCAAGCAAGCCGCCGACGTGGCCAAGGCACGACTGGAGGAGCAGCGCTCCACCGGGGCCGCGCACTCGTCCGCAACTGCGTCCTCCACCCCTCCTCCTTTGGAGGAATCCGGGCAGCAGTCTGCTGTACAGATCGTGCAACCTCCGACCGACGTCAGTCCCACACCGGAAGACGCGGAACAACTGGGGAAAAAACTCGCGCGGCAGTTGGAGAGTGCTCAGGGTCGCGTGACCCATGTGCAACAACAGTTAGCCGAGGCTACCGACGCTGCCCGCCTCGAAATGCTGCGCGCCCAGCTGAAGCAGGCGGAACTCAAACTCGAAGAAGCGCGCAGGAAGCAGGATGAATTCGCCCGCGGCATCAGTGCGCCATTGGAGCAGCGCCTGGAAAGAGTTGCGCAGAAAGTCCAGCTCTCCCCCCTGGAAGCCCAACGGAACGCCGTGGCCGTTCTTGAAAAGCGCCTGGCAGTGGCCGTGGAAAAAATGCACGAAGCCGAGCGCGAACAAAAGGCCACTCTTTCCGCCCTGACTCAGGGGGTAGTGAAACTTCAAGCGAAGGTGGACGAGGCAAAAGCCGATCTGTTGCGTTTGGAACAGGAAAGCCCCGCCACACCGCCCGCTGCGCAGGATGCAGCAATGGCCGCAATAGCCCGCGCACAAGCCAAGGCGGTAGCGGCGGCCAACAGAAGCCCGGAAGAAAAAGACGCAGAGCAGTTGCAGTCGGTGCGCGCAAGGGTGGAAAAAGCCCGCGCCAAGCTTGCTGAGGCGGAAGCCTCCGGCAGTGACCATGTGCCCGCGCTGCGAGCGGGATTGAAGAAGCTGGAAAGCAGGTTGTTCGACCTGGAAACCCATTTGAAAGAATCGGAAACGCCTTCGAAAGAGTTGGACACCCGCTTGCAAGGGCCGGGACCACACACTTGAAGCTGTTGAATTTTCATCTTTTTGAGCATTTGTTCGAGACATGACTTTTATACGCGTCACCTCTCCCCACGCGCACAACGCCAGCACCACCGCTGGCGTCATGCGGCAGGTGCTGCTCGCGACCCTGCCGGGGCTTGTTGCGCTGACGGCCTATTTCGGCATGGGCACCCTGCTCAATCTGGTCCTTGCCTGTGCTGCCGCCCTTGCTTTCGAGGCTGGCGTATTGCGTCTGCGCAAGCGCCCGATAGGGTTTTACCTGCGGGATGGCAGTGCTCTGGTCACGGCGGTGTTACTGGGTTTGGCATTGCCACCCTATTGCCCTTGGTGGGTGGTGGTAATCGGCATTTTCTTTGCGATAGTGGTGGCAAAGCACCTTTATGGCGGCCTGGGTTACAACCCGTTCAATCCAGCCATGGTGGGCTATGTGGTGCTGTTGATCTCCTTTCCACTGGAGATGACCCAATGGACCACACCCGTCGGCGCCCTGGCGGATGGCCAATCCCTGCCGGGTTTGGGAGAGACGCTCAATAAGGTATTTCTCGGGACGGACATAGACGGCTACAGCTCCGCAACTCCCCTGGATGCCCTGCGCCAACGCGGCAGCCAAACCTTAACCGATCTCTACACATCCGCGCCGGTGCTGGCCGGGGGCCGCTGGGCCGGGAATGGCTGGGAATGGGCCAACCTTATGTTCCTCGCCGGTGGTCTCTACCTTGTCTACAAGAAGGTTTTCACCTGGCACGCACCTGCCGCCATGCTGGGCAGCCTCGGCCTGCTGGCCGTTTTCTTTTACGACAGCGGCAGCTCCAACAGCGCCGGTTCGCCCCTGTTCCATTGGCTATCAGGCGCCACTATGTTGGGGGCGTTTTTTATTGTCACAGACCCGGTCACCTCGGCGGTGAGCAACAAAGGCAGGCTGATCTACGGTGCTGGAATCGGAATCCTCGTATTTGTGATCCGCACCTGGGGCAACTACCCGGATGCGGTGGCCTTTGCGGTATTGCTGATGAATTTCGCCGCGCCCTTTATCGACTACTACACAGTGCCGCGCACCTACGGTCATGCCAAAGCACCGCGCGCCACGGCCAAGAAGCCCTGACCATGCTGGGACGATCCATCCGCAAGAACAGCGCAGTACTCGCCGCCTTTGCCGCCATCACCGCCGGGTTGATCGCGTTTACGTTTCAAAGCACACAGGCCCGTATAGTCGAGGCTGAGCGCCGGGCGGCGCAGCGTGCCCTGTTCGAGATAGTGCCCCAGAGCCGCCACGACAATGATCTCCTCAGCGATACGCTCACCCTGCCGCCAGATCAAATGGCCCAATTGAACATGCCGGAGCAGACGCGCATCCATGTGGCGCGCAACGGCGGCGAGCCCGTTGCTTTTATCATCCCCACCACCGCCACTGACGGTTACAGCGGTGATATTCGCCTCCTTATCGGCATCAACCCGGACGGAAGTCTCGCAGGTGTGCGGGTACTGAGCCACAAGGAAACCCCTGGCCTGGGCGACAAGATCGAGCTCGGCAAAAACAACTGGATTCTCGGATTCGATGCCAAATCCCTGGAGAGTCCAGTGCTGGAAAAATGGCGGGTGAAAAAAGACGGCGGCGACTTCGATCAGTTTGCGGGCGCCACCATCACCCCGCGCGCGGTGGTGAACCAAGTGAAAAATGTCCTGCAATACTTCAGTACGCATCGGGATGACCTGCTGCAGCAGGCCCGGTCCAATGGGATAAGCCAACCATGAGCCAGCACAACTACAAAGAAATAGCCATCAACGGCCTGTGGAAGAACAACCCGGGCCTGGTACAGCTGCTGGGCCTGTGCCCGTTGCTGGCGGTGACCGGGTCGGTGGTGAATGCCCTGGGGTTGGGCTTTGCCACTGTGTTGGTGCTGACCGGCTCAAACCTGGCGGTGTCCCTCATTCGCCACAACGTCAGCGATGCCATACGTCTGCCCGCATTTGTCATGATCATCGCCACTTTCACCACCTGTACCGAACTGCTGATGCAGGCTTTCACGTACGAGCTGTACCAGATCCTGGGCATATTTATTCCGCTCATAGTGACCAACTGCGTGATCCTCGGCCGCGCCGATGCCTTCGCCAGTAAGAATCCGGCACTGCCGGCGGTGGCGGATGGCCTGATGATGGGTTGCGGTTTTCTGCTGGTTTTATTTGCCATAGGCGCCGTGCGCGAAGCCATCGGCGCCGGGACGCTGTTTGCCAATATGCATCTGCTGTTTGGAGAGGTGGCGCGGAACTGGCAGATCACACTTTTTGGTGCGGATTACAAAGGTTTCCTGATCGCCATTTTGCCGCCCGGCGCATTCCTGGTGGCCGGCTTGCTGATCGCCTTAAAAAACATAATCGATGCGCGTATCCAGCAACGTCTGGCCGCACAAAAGGCAGCCACAACCAAGGGCAGCCGCCGTGTTCGCACCACGGGGCAGATCGCTTGATGTCCCGTTTTGAACTCTGACTGTCCCTGACAGTCAGCAAGGCTTGGCGCCCGCCCGGCTTTATCCCAATCACCATCCGAGTTTGTCCTGGAGACATCTATGCTCCCGCGTTTGTTTTTGCTGCTTGTGGCCAGTACTTTGAGTGTCGGCGTCTGGGCGGCTGCGCGCCCCGCCACACCTGTAATCACCAAGACCCTGAAGCTGGAGCCCTTTGTCGACACCCTGGAGGCTTTGGGCACCCTCAAGGCCAACGAGGCAATCACACTCTCCGCGGCCGTTACCGACACTATCCGCGCCGTGCACTTTGAAGATGGCCAGCGGGTGAAGGCCGGCGACCTGCTGGTGGAGATCACCGACGATGAGGAGCACGCCCTGTTGCAAGAGGCAAAGGCGGCAGCCAGCGAGGCCGAACGCCAGTACGAACGGGTGAAATCCCTGGCCAAGACCAACCTCGCCACCGCCTCCCTGCTGGATGAGCGCCGGCAGGCATTCGATTCCGCCCAGGCCAAACTGCTGGCCACCCAATCACGTCTCAAAGACCGGGTGATTCTCGCGCCCTTTGATGGCGTAGTGGGCTTGCGCAATATCAGCGCCGGCACGTTCGTCGCGCCCGGCACCACTCTGACCACCCTGGATGACGACAGCATCATGAAGCTGGACATCTCCATACCCGCGCTCTATCTGGACGCTGTGCAAACGGGATTGTCGATCAGCGCCAGGACCCGGGAGCGGGAAGGAGCGGAATTCACCGGTGAAGTCACGGCCATCGACTCCCGTATTGACCCCATCACCCGCTCCCTCACTGTGCGGGCGCGGATCGCCAACCCCGACCGCCTGCTCAAACCCGGCATGCTTATGTCGGTAAAACTGCAGAAGGCGCCGGTCATGAGCCTGCTGTTGCCGGAGGAAGCGTTGTTGCAGGAGGGATTTCGCAGCTATGTATTCCGGGTCAATCCAGGGAGCGAGCCGCTCTCGGTGAGCAAACAAGAGGTGCAGACCGGCGTGCGTCGCATCGGCGAGGTGGTGGTCACCGCGGGGCTCAACCCCGGCGATCAAGTGGTCACCCACGGCGTATTGCGCCTGCGCGACGGCAGCCCCATCACCCTGGTCACAGAACAGGAGGGCGACGAAAGCCTGGCTGAGCTGCTGCAGAAAGCCAACGCGAGCGCGAGGTAAAGGCCATGATCATTTCGGATGTCTGCATCAAGCGGCCGGTTTTCGCGTCGGTCATCTCCCTGTTGCTGATCGCCTTCGGCGTACTGGCTTTCCAACGGTTGCCTTTGCGGGAATATCCGGATATCGACTCACCGATTGTTTCCGTGCGCACCGGCTATCCGGGTGCCGCGGCCAATGTGGTGGAGACGCGCATCACCGAGCTGATTGAAGAGCGCATCTCCGGCCTGGAGGGCATCAAGTTCATCCAGTCCGCCAGCCAGGACGGGCGCTCGGACATCACCATCGAATTCGATTTAACCCGGGATATAGACGCCGCGGCGAATGACGTGCGCGACCGGGTTTCCCGGGTGTTGGACGATCTGCCGGATGAGGCGGAATTACCGGATGTAGCCAAGGTGGACGCCAATGAAGACGTGATCATGTGGCTCAACCTCACCAGTGAAAAAATGACGCTGCCGGAACTAACCGACTACGCCGAGCGCTATCTCATGGACCGGTTTTCCGTGGTGGACGGGGTGGCGCAGATCCGCGTCGGCGGCGGCCAGAGTTATGCCATGCGTATTTGGCTCGACCGGGTACAACTGGCGGCCCATGGGCTCACCGCCGGCGATATCGAACAGGCGCTGCGGGCGGAAAACGTGGAACTCCCGGCGGGCAGTATCGAGTCGCGCAATCAGCAGTTCAGCGTGCGCCTGGACCGTGTGTTCGTAGCACCGGAAAACTTCCGTCAGTTGGTGATCAAACGTGGTGATGATGGCCATCTGGTGCGCCTTGGCGATGTAGCCACGGTGATCAAGGGCACCACCGAGCACCGCCTGGATTTTCGCGGCAACGGCCAGCCGATGGTGGGCATCGGCATCACCAAGCAATCCACCGCCAACACTATAGATGTGGCGCGCGGGGCCAAACGCGTGGCCGAGCAGCTAAACCCCACGCTGCCACCGGGCATGGAAATCAAACAGAGCTTCGACTCCAGCGTGTTCATCGAAGAGGCGATACACGAGGTTTACATGACCCTGATCATCGCCATTGTGCTGGTGATTCTGGTGATCTACCTGTTCCTCGGCAGCGTCCGCGCCACGCTCGCGCCAGCGGTCACTGTACCCGTCTCGATCATCGCCACCTTCATAGTGCTGATGGTGATGGGTTTTACCGTCAACATGCTCACCCTGCTGGCGCTGGTGCTGGCCATCGGCCTGGTGGTGGACGATGCCATAGTGGTGCTGGAAAACATCCACAGGCGTATGGAGGAATATGGAGAAACTCCGCTGGTCGCGGCCTTCAAGGGCACACGCCAGGTGGGATTCGCGGTGGTCGCCACCACCGCCGTGCTCATCGCCGTATTTGCGCCCATTGCCGTGCTGCAAGGTGACGTGGGACGGCTCTTTTCCGAATTTGCCCTGACCATGAGTGCGGCGGTGTTTTTCTCCAGTATCGTGGCGCTTACCCTCTCCCCCGTGATCGCGTCCATGTTCCTCAAACCCACGGATAAAAACTCCCGCTTGGTGAACGGCATGGACCGCGTCTTCCAGTACGTTCGCCGCCACTACGGGAGGGCACTGAAATTCTTCCTCGCACGCACCTACTGGATCTTCGGTGCCTTTGTGGCGCTGATCGGGTTTTCCTTCTGGCTGTTCCTGCAACTTCCCGCCGAATATGTGCCCAAGGAGGATCGGGGCAGTTTTACGGTGATAGTGGACGGTCCCCAAGGCGCCAGTTACAGCTACATGAAGCAATACATGGACGAGATAGAACGCCGCATGATGCCCCTGGTGGAGTCCGGCGAAGTGGAGCGATTGCTGGTGCGCGCACCGCGCGGCTTTGGCGGCGGTGCCGCCTTCAACAGCGGGCAGGTAACCGTGGTTCTGAGTCCCTGGGACACGCGCCGCACCGCGTGGGAGATATTGGACGAAGTGCGCGGCATGCTCGCGGACCTGCCGGGCGTCACGGCGTTTCCCGTGATGCGCCAGGGCATTGGCGGACGACAAAGCAAACCGGTGGAATTTGTGATCGGCGGCGGCACCTATGAAGAGATGGCCGAGTGGCGCGACCTGCTGTTCGACAAGATCAACGCCGATAACCCCGGATTTCTCGCCCTGGATTCCGACTACAAGGAAAACAACCCCCAGGTGCGGGTGGTCATCGATTACGACCGCGCCGCCGAACTGGGCGTATCCGTGCAAAACATCGGCCGCACCCTGGAATCCATGCTGGCCTCGCGACGCGTCACCACCTTCATCGATAACGGCGAGGAGTATGACGTGTTGATCGAGGGCCGCCGCGACCAGCAGAACAGTCCGCAGGATCTCACCAATATTTATGTGCGCTCCGAAAACAGCGGCCAGCTGATCCCCCTCGCCAATCTGGTCACCTTTGACGAACAGGCGGCACCACAGAGTCTCAACCGCTACAACCGCACCCGCGCCATCACCATCAATGCCGACCTGGAGGACAGCCTGCCGCTCGGTAAGGCACTCAACCACCTGGAACAATTGGTGCGCGAGCACCTGCCGGATTACGCCGTAGTGGATTACAAGGGACGCTCAAGAGATTTCAAATTCTCCAGCGAATCCAGTGTGCTCATGTTTGGCTTGGGGATATTGGTGATGTTCCTGGTGCTGGCAGCGCAATTCGAAAGCTACATCAGCCCTTTCGTCATCACCCTCACCGTGCCGTTGGCCATGGCCGGCGGGCTAATCGGACTCTTTATCACGGGTAACAGCCTCAACCTCTACAGTCAGATAGGTCTGATCATGCTCATAGGCCTTGCGGCAAAAAACGGCATCCTGATGGTGGAGTTCGCCAACCAGTTGCGGGATGAGGGGCGCACGGTGCACGAAGCCATAGTGGAAGCCTCCGGCATCCGTCTGCGGCCGATTCTGATGACCAGTATCACCACCCTCGCCGGCGCTGTGCCGCTGTTCATCTCCTCTGGAGCCGGCTCCGAAACCCGCGCGGTACTCGGCGTCACGCTGTTTGCCGGCGTCATAGTCGCCACCGCTTTCACTTTATTTGTGGTGCCGGTTGCCTACCAACTACTCGCCCGCTTCGCCGGCTCTCCGCAGGCACTGGAACATAGATTGGAGCGGGAGTTGAAGGAGAGTGAATCCCGCGTGTGAGTCTGTCGACACCGGCTACCAACGGTGCGGTCTCCAGCCGCATTCGTTGATCAGATAATGCAGGACATCTGCGCGCTCTTTAATAAAGCTGCTCTGCTTCCAAGAAGCCAGATTATCGTGGCCGTATATTCTTTTGACATTACCACTGTTGTGTTGCCCATCCTGCTGTGGAACCAATGTTCGAATTCCGGCCTTTAGCGCACACGCAGCGGATAAATGCATGTCCTCTCCCGTACCCAGTGCGTACGGTTTCAACGACCAAAAATAATTCAGCCAGGACGTCTGTATAAACCAACTGCTGCACCCGAAGTCGACAAAGGTATCCTCCTGACATTCATTGCTCGCGGTTGCGGCTCCGTCACCTACAAAGCAACCCTGTAGCTTACCTTCTTGGTTCAAATACTCTGGCGTGTAGTCATCTTTTGGTATCAACCTTCCTGACGGCGAAATAATGGCATTGTGCTGCTGGCTCAGCTGCACACATCTTTCCAGCCATCCTGAAGAAGGAATCACGTCATCATCCAGAATATAGAGATAAGGATTCTTGGCATACAATCCCAGTGAAAATCGGCCGAAATACCCAAGATCACTGCTGTTATGCTGATACCGCACATAGGGATAACGAGAGAAGAATTCTCTCGTCAAACGGATGTGATTACAGCAATGGTAAATCCACACTTCAGACGGCTGTAATGTTTGCGCCCGCAAAGCTTCGAGCTGCTCCTGAATATGGGTTCGCTTCCATAGGGTTAAAATGACAGAGATCTGGTTCACACTGCGAAATCCAAAGGAAAGCGTCCAGTTCTACCGGAGATTTCCTATTCAAATATTGAAAGTAGATATTAACCACTTATCAATTTGGCAATTATTTTAGTGGTTGCCACGTCTTTCCAATATCCCTGGATAAGAAGTTGTTCCCTTTCGTACACTTCAACTCAATCGCGTCCTGATCGGCCTCGATTTTACAATGACGATTCGGCAATCCGATCTCAGACCACTTATCTTTGCCGCTCTCGTATCGAAACAAGAACGCCTTATTTCCCAATTCCACTGGATCCATGAGCAACTGGCCGCCCACCCAAAAAAATCGAGATTTTGGTAAGACATATTTTGACCAATTGATCTGCTTTCGATCTCCATTAGAAATATCGATTATATAGCCCACTCTCTTTTTGTAGCGATTCCATTTATTTCCGGTAATCGGTCCGAACACCAAGTCTTTTCCAGTAAAAAATAGAATTGTATCGGTTGGGTCTTTGGAAATTGGTGTATCAAAAATCGACCAATTCTTGCCCTCGTCCATTGATATATAGAGATCCGCATCCAGGCCTGCCAGCAGCAGCAGACTTCTCGAATGGAATCCCATGACAGGTAGCATTGTCTTCGGCAATTCCATTTTTGAGAAATAATTTTCTTGCAGCTTGAAAAATTCATGAAGCGGTGTAATAAAATATCGCGCCTTTACATCTCCATGCGCGTTAACAAGGTTCAGTTTTTCAAGCACATCGGTATCAATCAACTTGAGAGAACTCTTGTCCCTCACATCAAGCAAATTCCTAGGTCATCAGTGTAGTAATCATCCAGATACTTCTTAGTTTGATATTCACTCTCCCGTTCCTGCCAAGTGAAGGAATCGGGTGAGAGCCTAAATCTTCTAACTTCTTCTGGCGCAATAAATTCCACTTCAGAATGATATAAATCATTATCAATAAGCTTATAGAGATCAGGATGGCGTCTTTGCAAATATACAGACGTCGCATGATCGTTTTTTGAAAACACATAAAAATCCTGGCGCTTCTTATTGTCATGCAAAAAAGAAAGGGTTCCGAGCGTTGTCACGGTTCTTGGCTTGATCTCAAAAACCGTGCTGAACGTAGTATACTGCGAATACTGTCGGATACCTGTAAGGTGGTGAACTCCTGGCTCAAGAGTCACCGCGAAAAATCCATTGCCTAATTGGCCAACCGGCTCATCGTCAATGATTACATTGCCAAACTTCCAGTTGAAAGCAGTGGAAAAGAATAGAATGCCTTTATCTGAAAGAGCATCTTTAGCTACTGCGGACCCACTCAATAGAATCAGCAAAAAAATTATGTTTTTCATTATCTGATCGACCTGCCAAACAAATTGGCATTGATTAATTTTTATTTTTTACAATCGAGATACCCTGTATCTCACTCAGAGAACAACTATTCATAGTAATTTTTAAGATAGCTCTTGGCATAATTTCTCAACTTTTTGTTTTTTGCATTCATAGCGACTAAATGGATGATGTCCTTATATTCCAAGCTCTTGGTGCTTGCCACAAACTTGCAAAGCCATGCAATCGCATCAATTTCATCATGACGAAGGTCACGTTGATAGTTATTTTTTATCGATTCAACAGACGCCCCCAACGTTTTCTCATCAAAGCGCCTTGAGTGATAAAGTTGCATCGCCGCCATCATCTGAAGCTTGGAGCTGTTGCTCCTCACCATATTAAGCAATCGCTGTTCTACCGAAAGAGTCGGGGCATCAGGCCATTGAGTGGGAGAAATTATCTTGTTCAAGTCGGCAAATTCATCAAGGTCTTGAAGTGCCTTTTTAGCATGCTTGCTTACGCCACGCTTTTTTGCTTCTTTCAGAACTCGAAGCAGCGTTTGCTTATATTTCTTATTTCCGGAGTACCCTAGAGCTCTGACCTGTGATACAAAATAATAAACTACCGAATCTTGGTCCGAGATGGGAAGATATTTATTAACGTTTGACTCTACCTCATCGAAAATCAAAGAAGAAGAAAATCCCTCGGATACAAGTCGTTCTGCCGCCTTAACCTGCTCATGAGGAAGTCTGTGTTTAAATATCTCGATATATTCCTCAGGGGGGGGGGTCGATGAGGTAGCCATCGCGCTGCAAGATACGCCAAGAAAAATCGCAAGCACGTATAAATTTTTCATAATTAAGCCTAAAAATTAATTTTTCGATTTTTTAAACTATGGCGTTCTAGCAATGCATCGCAACAAAACCCTGCTATTCCAGCGTTGCTCCTCGTATCGCCGAGCATCTTAATTCCGTTAGCGCGAACAAGCAGTCCATAGAAATTTTTAGCGCAGTGATTTTTAATAATGCCGCGATCTCAGCACTTAGAGCTGTCTTTTAGATAGGAATATGGATTAGTACAATTTGGTCCACCAAAAGCTGACCAATGAACTTTCCTTCACCAACCAATATAGGATGAATATTTCCCGTACGACCAGTTGATCCCTCATCGCGCTGCCGATGGCCTCGCAAAATAGTAATGCTGCAGTGATTCGCCAAGCCCATTCAGCGATTTTGGTCGCTAATTAATAGTTGCCACTGACCATTTCCCGCTGTGGCGCGTCCAAGATGTCGACTCTGAAGACAAAACACAACCACGATGCTCCAGCTCGAAGCCGATGCGCAAAACAAAAAACCCGGCGAATCGGGTTTTTTATACCTGTGAGCACACCATTTTTGGGGGCTTAGAAATCCGCTTTTTTTATAGCTCCAACGGAGCCAGACTGACACCATCTATGGTGATGCCCGTAGTGCCCGCATTACCGAAGTTAAAATCCAAAAAGGCATTGGCGTCGCTCGGTACACCGTAAAATTCATAAATGTACTGGGTCCATTCTGGGCCGGGTCTGAACAATGTCTGGCCGTAGCTCTGCCAATTATTGTCTTGATTGCCGTTGTGGCCGATATTCACCACCACATCGCGGAAATTGTCTGCCCTGGCACGGAATCGCAATTGATAAGTACTGCCTTCACTCAGATTCACCGCTGTGCGCGCTTGAATATGCCAGTGAACACTACCTGGGTTATAGGTGGTGACCGTCAACTGGCCGCCGCTATAACTGGCCCAGGCCGAGGCTCCCATATGATTTAGAAATTGCCAGCCGTTGCCGCTGTTGTTGTCGAACGAGCAGTTACTGACCAAATTACGCGTCGATTTGCAAGGGTCAATCTGGCTGACCTTTTCACGAATAAAAGCACCACCGTTGTTGTTATAGGACCGCCAACCGAGCACGAGATCATCGCCATCTAAATCAATAGGGTCGGATGCGGAATAAGTCAGATTACCGTTCTGCGGATTCAGATAAAGATATCGATTTAGCGCCGTCGTTACACGCCACTCATTTGTGGTGGTATTGCGTTTAAGAATCTTCAACGATTCGTTGTCATCTAATGATGTGTAGGCGACCGTATCACCATTGACGGCAAGCTGATAAATGTTTTGATCGACCTCTATGGAGGATTGCCCGAAGAACCCGCCATTGGCGTTCACGCGGAAAAACGTTAAACCGTGGTCGCCATTGAAGTCGCCCGAGGCAATAACCAGATTACCGCTGTGCATATCAAGTTTATGGCCGAAGTTATGTCCAAATACATTTCCATCGGCAGCGCCTGATATGTTCCAAACACCTGAAGCATTCCGTTTATAGACATAGACGATACCGTTGGTAAGCGCAAAACCCGGTGCGGAAACTGCAACCCGGTCTCCGTCTATCGCAACACCAGTTCCTAATCGATTCCCGGCAGTATCCGCAGGTGTCGCAAACTCCTGGTTCCAACGGGCTTGCGCCACATCGTAGCGGTAGATAAAAACTTGGCTTGTAGCCTGATCAGCCATGACTAAATAGTCATCTGAAATTGCCAAGCTTATATCGGCGGAGTGAACGTATCCTGGAAATTCAATTTTGATGATAGGTGCATTGCTGGCACTACCATTACCCTTAACCAGACTGTCGCAAGTCAATATACCGCTGACCGTGGGACACTGTGGCCACTGGGAATTGACTTTGCCCACCACGTAGATTGCCGATTTTTTATCGGTGTTGTTTCCTGACGCTTCCGATGCCCCAAAAGCCAGCCATTTATTAGAAAGCGCTACCTTGGCTCCAGCTCTCTGAAAAAAATGATCGTTCCCGGCAAACTGGTAACGGCGTTCAGGATTGCTGTTGGTTCCATTGAATAGATAAACAACCCCCTGCCCCCCGATTCCGCCGCCGAGAATATCTTCTCCTGGGATCGCAACCGTTTCCTGAAATGCCCCCACGAGCGTGTAATTACCCAAACGTGCCACGGTGCTGCCAAACTCGGAATTACCGACATAGGTACCCGGCTTAACCACCACAGTTCCAGCAAAGGCTGCAGTGGAAAACGCCAGTACGGCGTGCAGCGCGGTGATTCCTAAAAAATTTTTTCTTGTACCTGCCATAAACTTCCCTCTTTGAATAAACCAATAAACACTGCGCATCAATTTCGCGCAAATGGCGGATGCGCATTCTAGGAGCTGCACCCGCGACGGCCAATTGGCCAAACCTGCATACTGGCTATTCAAAAATGAATAAATGACATGTTTACGGATAAAAATGAACAATAAAAAAGACCTTAGGAACTGTCCTAAGACTGCCCCGGTTTAAACCACTACCGCCGCAAAACTGATCCGCAATGGCGCAAAGATTCTACGAAAAACCGCCGATGGCGCCCCAAGTACGAAATCTTGTGCGCGCCATCGTCATAGGGTGCAGGCAAATCCGCAGGAAAATCGCTCGCGTGAGTTCGCACAGACGCAGTGGCATACACCTTGCTGAAGCCCTGCTGACAACTGGGATGCTGCCTAATTTTGGCGCATATATCTGGACTATCCCGCACGCCTAAAGGATTTTCTTCAACCCGGTTTTGGGAATTGCCGATTTATGCTTTTTGCCGTTCGCCGCTGTCTGCTCGCTTTTCTCTGCCTGTGCTGCACCTCTCCGGCCCTCGCCCAATCCCATCTGCTCACTAAAGAAACCGTCGATATCATCTGGCTGGCTACTGCAGGTGCGCTGGTGTTTTTTATGCAGGCAGGCTTTGCCCTATTGGAGAGTGGTCTGTCGCGCACGAAAAACTGCATCAATGTGGTGATGAAAAATTATCTGGATGTGTGTGTGGGCAGTCTGTGTTTCTGGCTGGTGGGGTTTGGCTTGATGTTCGGCGCCAATCCTTACGGTTGGTTCGGCACCTCCGGCTTTGCCCTGCACAACGCTAACAGCTGGGACTACAGTTACCTGCTCTTTCAGACCATGTTCGCGGCCACCGCCGCCACTATTGCCAGCGGCGCCATGGCGGAGCGCACTCGATTTCCTGCATACCTGCTGGCGTCGGCGGTGATTACCGCTTTTATTTATCCGGTATTTGGCAGCTGGGCCTGGGGTAGTCATTTTGCCGGCGAGGGATGGCTGGCTGAGCTGGGATTTATCGACTTCGCCGGGTCCTCCGTGGTGCATTCTGTCGGCGGCTGGTGCGCTTTGGCCGGAGTAATCGTTTTAGGTCCGCGTCTCGGACGTTTCGATCCCCAGGGCCGGGCGCGGGAGATTCCCGGACATAACCTCAATTTTGTTGCCCTGGGTGGTTTTATCCTCTGGTTCGGTTGGTTCGGCTTCAACGGAGGGTCCACTGCGGGCGCCAATGCAGATATAGGCCTGATCAACCTCAATACCCAACTGGCGGCGGCGGCCGGCGCCACGGCTACGCTGTTCGCCTGCCTGCTGGAACGTGCGCCTGTCACTGTGCCAAAAATGGTAAATGGCAGCCTAGGCGGGCTCCGCGGGATGCGCGAGTATGGAGCCGGTATGGGCGATAGTCACCGGGGCCAGCGCCGGCCTGGTGGCAATGTACGGGGAACGCTGGCTGCTGCGTTTAGGGCTGGACGATGTGGTGGGAGCGGTATCCGTACACGCTTTTGCCGGCGCCTGGGGAACGCTTTGCGCAGGCTTTTTTGTCACCGGCCGCATGTTTGACTGGCAACAGCTGCTGGTGCAGTTGGTGGGAGTGGGTGCCTGTTTCGCTTGGTCTTTCAGCACAGCGGCTTTGGTATTCAAGCTGCTCAATGCGATGGGGAGTCTGCGCGCCGATCCACAACACGAACAGCGCGGTCTGGATTTCACTGAACACGCGGAAGTGGCCTACCCGGAATTTGTACAGCAGAGCTTTTACAGCAAGAACAATTTGGAAAGTGTTGATCGTTATTGATTGTTCTTTTACCCAACTGGCCTCCTATCATGAATTCAGCTGAAATGATTTTACGAAAACGCGCGCTCTATACCGGTCTGCAACCCTTCCTGCGGGATACGGAGCTGATGGAGGCGCTGATTCTCTGGGAAAGCCATTACGCCGATCAGCCAAAGTTTTCGCTGCGCTATTTTGTCGCCGAACTCTTGCAAAGCCTGGAGCGCCCGCTGGAGCACAAACAACTGCTGGTGCACTTGGTCGCCACCATGGCAAAACCAGAGGCGGAATTGCTGCCGGACCCATCCACCGCTCTGTCCGCCTATAAAACCCGCCGCCGCACCAGTGCTACCGCCAGCTATTCGCTGGCCGAAGTGGAAGCGTTCTGCATCCTGGTGGACAAATGGCTGAGCCTGGTGCAGTCCAGTGCCGCGATGGATATCGGCCATTTTGTTCTGCACAACCTGGACCGCCTTAAGATCAGCACAGATCTGAAGGTACAGACCATGCGCTGGCTGGAAGAGGAAAACCAGCCGATACGCCTGCCCAGAGTGGAAATCCAGGAGTTGCGCAAGATCATCAACCTCTTTTACATCGGCTTCTGCGAATATCTGGGTCCCACTCAGGCGGACATCTTGTTGGCCGAAGCGGTGAGCCGCCTCAAGTCCAATGGCGGTGCCGCCTTCGCCGCTGTCTTCAATAAACTGCTCTGAGCCAGCACCGCCGGCTTTATATCGCCGAGAATCCGACCCGTCCGCAGAAAACACCTGTCACATCCATGACGATTTTGTGACAATAGCGCCCCTCGTTTTACCCTGCCTGACGGAACCGAAATGAAAGAATCCCCTGTTGCGACCTTGGCTACATCGCTGCCAGCCCGCTTAGCGGTGTGCTTGGTTTTTCTCGCCATCACCCTGCTTTATGTATTGACGTTCTCTCCCGTCAGTGGCGGGTATCTGTTGGCGTTCGCTGCAGTGGTGGGTGGCTACATGGCCATGAACATCGGTGCCAACGACGTGGCGAACAATGTGGGGCCCGCCGTTGGCTCCCAAGCCATGACGTTGGGTGGGGCCATAGCCCTTGCCGCCGTTTGCGAGGCCGCCGGCGCCTTGATCGCCGGTGGAGAGGTCGTCACGACCATCAAGTCCGGCATTATCGAACCGGACTTGGTGAAAGATACCCAAACCTTTGTCTGGCTGATGACAGGCGCGCTCGTCGCTGGTGCCATCTGGCTCAACTTCGCCACCTGGATGGGGGCGCCCGTTTCTACCACCCATTCAATCGTGGGTGGGGTATTGGGTGCAGGAATAGCCGCGGGGGGACTGCACGTTGCCAACTGGAGCAATCTGGGCACCATAGCCGCCAGTTGGGTGATCTCTCCCGTGATGGGGGGAGTGGTTGCCGCGGTGCTCCTGATGTTTATCAAAAAGACCATCCTGTACCGCGAAAATGTTAAAGAGGCAGCGCAGGTTTTTGTGCCCTGGCTGGTCGCATTCATGGCCTGGGCTTTCGCTACCTATCTGATGCTCAAAGGCGTGGGAAACCTCTGGAAAATCAGTCCCGGCGTGGCCTATGGCGGCGGGCTTGGCATCGCGGCGGCGGTGTATTTTCTATCCCGAAAATTGGTCTTCCGAGCGGCGCAGAACATGGCGAACGATCGCGGACAGGTCAACGACCTTTTCACATTGCCACTGATATTCGCCGCTGGTCTTTTAAGTTTTGCCCACGGTGCCAATGATGTCGCCAACGCGATCGGCCCATTGGCCGCCATCAGCGACGCTCTCAATACAGGCACAATCGCCACCAAAGCCAGCATCCCCATCTGGATCATGGCGCTGGGCGCTGTAGGCCTTGTCGTGGGTCTGGCCACTTTCGGCCCTAAACTCATCCATACCGTGGGCGGGGAAATCACCGAGCTGGATAAATCCCGCGCCTATTGCATCGCCATGTCGGCCGCGCTCACCGTGATCATCGCCTCGCAGTTGGGTTTGCCGGTAAGCTCCACTCACATCGCACTGGGTGGGGTTTTTGGTGTGGGGTTTTTGCGCGAATACCTCAAAACCCGCTACGCCACCAAACTGCACCGCATACTCCAACGCCACGATGGCGAGGATCGCTCCCAGCTGCGTGAATTTCTTAAAAATTTCCAGAGCGCCGACGTGGAGGAAATGCGCGCGATGATCCGACGTGCCAAACACAATCCTGAGGAAATTCCGCTCACCAAAAAAGATCGCAAACGCCTGAAAAAGATCTACCGTCAGGAACTGGTCAAACGCAAACACCTCTATCGAATAGCGGCCGCCTGGGTAATCACCGTACCGGCATCCGCCGCCTTGGGCGCGCTCATGTTTTACGTGTTGCGGGGCATATTGCTAAAAGCGTGAGTTGTTTTGCTCACTGTGTTTGATCCGATAGGAAACCATTTATGCGAATTTCATTCTTTCTTGCTTTGGCGCTGAGCTTGGTGACGGCAAATTGTCTGGCCGATACGCAGGCTGCGCGTTTTTCCTGGTTCACCTACGAAGGCAGAGACAGCCAGTTTGCCGAAGCCCTCAAACCCGGCCACTTCCAAAATCCCATACTCGCCGGATTTTATCCGGACCCCAGTATTACGCGGGTCGGCGATACGTTTTACATGGTGCATTCGTCTTTTTCATATTTTCCCGGCGTACCGATTTTTAAAAGCACCGACTTGGTGAACTGGCAATCCCTGGGCTATGTGCTCACGCGGCCGGAACAATTGCGCGTACCGCATGCCGGTGTATCGCGCGGTATTTTTGCGCCGGCCATCCGTCACCACAAGGGTGTTTTTTATGTGATCACCACCGGCATCGACGATGCGGGCGGTAATTTTATTGTGACGGCCACCGATCCGACCGGACCTTGGTCCGATCCGATTTTTTTGCCGGAAATCGACGGCATAGATCCCTCGATGTTTTTTGACGACGATGGCAAGGTGTATATCACTCACAATGGCCCGCCAACAGGCACACCCTTGTACGAAGGACATCGCGCTATTTGGATGTGGGAATACGACGCTGCCAAGCAGAAAGTGGTGAGTAATTCACAACGCCTGTTGGTGAACGGCGGAGTGGACCTGAGTAAAAAGCCGATTTGGATCGAGGCGCCGCACATTTACAAAATCAACGACTGGTATTATCTGTTCTGTGCCGAGGGTGGCACCGCCGACAATCACTCCGAAGTGGTATTTCGCACGCGGGATCTTAAAGAGCCTTTTGTTCCCGCTCCCAAAAATCCGATTTTGACCCAGCGTGATCTGGATCCCAACCGCGTAAATCCCATAGCCACGGCCGGTCACGTGGACATAGTGCAAACACCCTCAGGTGAATGGTGGGCAGTATTTCTTGCCACGCGCAATTACGACAAACAATTTTTTAATACCGGACGCGAAACATTCCTGCTGCCACTCACATGGACCGATGGTTGGCCGCAAATTCTGCCACCCAGCACGGCGATACCCTCGCAGCTACCGATACCCAAAGGTTTAAAGCCCACTGCGAATGCCACAGCCCTTACCGGGAATTTCCAATGGCGCGATGATTTTTCGCAACCGCAGTTGGGTTTTGAATGGAATCTGCTGCGCACCTCTCCTGAGCTGCCGTACCGGCTTGCGCCCAATGGCTTACAGCTCGATGCCCGCAAAACCAGCATGGCGGACTTATCCCAACCTGCCTTTATCGGCCGCCGCCAGCAACATCAAACCTATTCCGCCAGCACCCGTTTGAATTTGCCCCTGGCGAATACTGTTACGGCGGGGATCGTCGTGTTTCAGAGTGAGCAGGCGCATTACTTTCTCGGGGTTGAATCCCTCGGCAACAAAGGAGCATATCGCCTTGTTCTGGAAAAAGCCGAGTCGGGACCGCCGCAGATTATGCAATCCAAAGAATTGCCAGGACAGGCCGGTAATCACATAGATCTGAAAATAGAAGGCGACAAAGGATTGGTGGGATTTTATTACCGCACGGCAACAGACAAGCAGTGGCAATTACTGGCGGACAAATTGGACGCAACTCTGCTGAGTACGCAAAAAGCCGGGGGATTTGTGGGGAGTTATCTGGGCGTCCATGCCAGATTGAAATCCGGCAAATAAACGGGTGAGGCTAAGCCTCACTCACCTCGGATGCCAGCTCCGTACGTGCGGCCATGCCGCTTGCTTTGACGATGATATTCAAGGTTTGGGGATTGGCCACCTTGATGGCATTTTTGACAAGCACTCCGGCCACAAGATTGGCATTTTGCTCGTGTGCTTTTTGACGCAACTGCAACAGTGCGTGTTTCTTTCCCTGCGCCAAAGCTGCTTTGACTTTTTCGCTTTTACCACCGACGAATTTGCCGTTGCTGACCAGATCCGGCGTCAACTGGATGCTCAACACACACTCCGCTTCGATCTCATCAATGAGCTCCAGCATCGCGTGTTCTTCCACGGACTTCGCAGTCAACATCACGTCCGCAACCTTGGTCGGTTGAGGCTGGGCTTGAAGCACAGCAGCCACTTCCACTTCCGGCTGGGCCACTTGTTCTTCAGTTTGTTCTTCCTGTGGCTTAAAGCGCTTGCGGGATTTTACTTTGCCCCAGGCGTGCTCATGCAAGCAATGAGGGCAGATGTGTGCGGCTCGATATACACCACCGTTCATATTTTCACGGCATTTTTGGCAGGTTTTGGCGAGAGATTCCATAGTCACAACTTATTCTTGGCCTAAAGTGCGCAAACTTTAAGCGGATTTGTCCCGACACTCAAGTTTCAGGCGCATAAAAAGAGAACTCAATCCCCATACTGGCGGGCAAATTTCTCACAAGCTTCAAAGACACCGCACCACGAACAGGTGTTCGAGGTGCGGTGCGGTCAAAAATATTATTCGACCAGCTCAATGGATCCAAAAGAATCCGCATTCAAATAACCTTGATTGCTTTGATGCCCCTGGGTATTTACAGAACTCATAAAGTGTTCACGCGTACCGTTGCCATCGTTGTCGATGTAGCTGGGGGTAAAGCCCATGATCTTACCGGCAGTGAGCGTCACCCGCGCGGCTTCCTGTTCACTCATAACGTAACCATTGTGCTGGCTGTATATCTCCATTTGGATTTCCCAAATGTGGCGGGTGCCCTGAGTTTTGATCTTGGCATCAATGTGACTGCTGATCATGGCCGGGTCACCACCGTTGTCAATTACATTCAAAGTGTGGCTGATGTGGTAGGCGAAGGCATTATGGCTTTGATTGTGCTGGCCACCGCTTTTGTCCTCGTCGATAAAAATCTCGACTGTATCCTGCTCCCAATACTGACCGGTGGTGTTTATGACATCGTCGGTAATATCCAACAGCAAATAGAGATGGTCTGCCGTCCACATCGCTTTGTATTTACCCGTAAAATCTGCTGCGCTGCTCGGCCTTTTAAGATTTTCAAAACCCGTCCAGGCGACGGTCATTTCCATCCATGGCGCCTCATTCCAAACGGCATCAATAACACCGTCAACCACCGGAGCTGTGGCTGCCTTTTCCGCGAAGTAATGGTTATCCGCCGGCAACACAGCACTTACATCCCCAGAACTCGACGATGAACTGGAACTGGAAGAGCTAGACGAGGAAGTGGAACTGGATGATGAACTCGAACTGGAGGAGCTGGATGAACTACTGCTCGACCCACCAGTCTGGCCCCCGCAAGCCGAAAGCATTAGACCAAGGCTGGCAAAACCCAGAATTTTTAAGTAGTTGCATGAAAATTTATTCAGCGAAAAGTTCAGAAACATGGCTTATCCCATTAGCGAATCCAAAACGAACAGAGATAGACCCGCGAATCAGCCTACTCTCCCCCCGAAACGAGACGAAGTTTACTGCAATTCCTAAGCGAATTAGCGAAACCATGTCGCAAGCCTTAAACAAGTGTCCCTTGTGAACATCGAACAATTAGCCAATCAACACATATTTCATCTGTAAATATTCATCCATTCCATAAGCCGACCCCTCCCTTCCATAGCCCGACCATTGGATTCCACCAAACGGCGCAGCGGCATTGGAAATGGCAGTTTCATTTACGCCGACCATTCCGCATTGCAGAGCATCGCTTATACGCATTACCCGTGAAATATTTTTGGAATAGAAATAAGCGGCGAGGCCGTAGGGTGTGGCATTGGCGAGTTGAATTGCTTGTTCCTCGGTATCAAATGGAATAGCCACCAATAAAGGTGCGAAAGTTTCCTCCTGACTGAACAGCATGTCGGGTGTGCCATTGGCCATCAGCACAGGTTCAACAACCAACCCCTGCGCCTGGTCGGTTCCGCAAAGCACTTGCGCGCCTTTTTCGACGGCATCGCGAAAATGTTTTTGGAATTTATCCACGGCTGCCTGGTTGATGAGCGGGCCAAGATTGACGCCCGGTTGTGTGCCGTCGCCCACCACCAGAGTGCGCATGGACTTTGCCAAATTTTGCATAAACTCATCGTAAATTGCGCGCTGCACGAGCAGACGATTAACCGCTATACAGGTCTGGCCGCAATTCCGGAATTTTGCGGCCATTACGCCTTTCACCGCCAATTCAAGATCGGCGTCGTCGAATACCAGCAAAGGTGCGTTGCCACCTAATTCCAATGAGAGCTTGGTGAAATTTTTGGCGCTTTGCTGCTGCAATATTCGACCGACGCGGGTGGAGCCGGTAAAGCTGATTTTTTTAATGATGGGATTTTCCAGAAAAACTTGGCCGATTTCTTCTGCGTCACCGGTGACGATATTCAACACACCCCTGGGTACACCTGCTATTTCACCGAGAACCGCCATCGCCAACGCAGAAAAAGGTGTGCTTTCCGCAGGCTTTGCCACCACTGTGCACCCCGCCGCGAAGGCCGCGCCAATTTTACGTGCGAGCATGGCAATGGGGAAATTCCAGGGTGTGATACAGGCACACACACCAATCGGCTGTTTTTGCACAAGAATTTTTTGATGATATTGGGGTGCGGGAATCGTATCGCCATAATTGCGCGGCGCCTCCTCTGCAAACCATTTGAAATAGGAGGCGGCATAACGTACTTCCCCTTCGGCATCCTCCAGGGTTTTTCCCTGTTCAGTGGTAATAATTCGGGCGAGATCCTTGGCATGCTCCAGCAGGAGTGCGCTCCATTTATGAAGAATACGACTGCGCTCCTGCACGGATGCCCGACTCCACAGTGTGAATGCCGCGGCGGCGGCATTTATGGCATCCGACACTTCTTCGCGGCTGAGTTTTGGTACAGAGCCACATTTTTTCTGGGTGGCTGGATTTTCCACATCCAACGTGGCGCCGGACGCGGCCGTAATCCATTCGCCATTGCAGTAATTCGCTTGGCGGAAAAGGTCGCGTTTATTCAAGTGCTGCATATAGAAATCCTCAATGCAGAGAAAAGTTTATTTACCAAAAAAAATTGGACAATCCCGGTTAAAGGGAGGTTCTTGATATTCAGGCAGCTATTTTTGCGAATGTGGAATCAGAGAGGGACAGGCTAGAGGAAATCTGCTAAAAGTTCACAAGTTATAAAACGGGGAGTTAATCTATGAGCCAGAACACTGCGTCCGATTACGGCATTCTCAATTTGGAAGTCTGCGACCCAGGCCTGCGTCAGCGGGTCATCCAGGCTATCCACACCACCCATGCACCCAAGGTTGCATTAGCCCCGGATCAGATCAATGACATCAGGGCTTACGTCAATCAGTTGGAGGATGCCCTACTGCGATATCACTGGGGGGTCACCGAGCGCCATCAGATCAGCGAACTGCTCAGGTGCAACACCGGGTTGGATATCGAAGCCCGCAGCGGTGAATTGGGGGCGATGGTCGCTGTGGACGCTTGATGACGTGAAGATACACCGCCGTGTGCCGGAATCGACCTACAGCATTCTCAGTCCGAGGCGCTCATGCTCCGGCAAGCGCCGAGGAGCCCGGCTACCCCGCGTGGCCAGGCAATGTTCATTGAATACGGCAAAATAGTCCTGCAACGTCTCTCCTGCTTCCACCTCACCACAAACCTTTAATAACTCCGCCGCCGCTTCTGCTGTGGCCAGTTGCCCGTGTCGCACTGCTTGGCGCACGGCGTAGGTTCCGGCCTTGGATTCCGTCAAACACATCACGGGCAGATGGGCGAGCCAGGGGCTGGCGCGCACCATTTTGCTTGCCTGCTTCCAGGTGCCATCGAGCAGGATCAGGGTAAGGCGCCGGGGCGGAGCCAGATCCGGTCGCCGGGTATGCACAACTCTTCCCTCACCGTCGGGGAATGCCAACACCGGGTAACGATCAGGTTGCGCCAGCAGTTGCAGCAACTTCGGGTCCGGCTCGGTACGTGACCACTCAAAGGCAAAGGTATTGGCAGGCAGCAGG
>Ga0164241_10001477_pt1 | contig 28825 bp, 21 predicted proteins | sample OricomyardsoilBY_FD_108780 | JGI IMG/M metagenome (GOLD analysis project Ga0164241, IMG submission 108780) | Backyard soil microbial communities from Emeryville, California, USA - Original compost - Back yard soil (BY) | ecosystem: Environmental > Terrestrial > Soil > Unclassified | place: USA... | reverse complement strand
TCCTCGAGCTTGTGGTTGTCGACGTCGGTGATGAGCTCTTCCAGGATCGGACGCGCTACCTGGACGAAGCCGGCGTCCACCATGATGCGCGCCAACTCCGCCTGACGGAGGAAGCGCCCGCGGCGGGTCCGCTCCCTCTCGAGCGCGCGCATCAGGAGCTCGCGGGGCATCTCGCGCAGGGGGTGCGCCTCGGTGAGCGTGCCGAGGTCGGCGATGACCTCGGGGTGCCGGCCCGCGGCGAGACAGGCCTCGGCACGCAGCTCCGCCGTGGCCAGGTGCAGCTCGCCGAGGCGGGTACGCGCCAGCTCGGCGAACGGGGCGTTCAGGCCGGCGAGCGCATCGCCGTGCCACAGGCCCAGCGCCTCGTCGAGGGTGGTCAGCGCCGCTGCCGGGGCTCCCCCGTGGACAGCGCGCCGGGCCTCGAGGCGCAGGGCTTCGAAGCGGTGCATGTCCACGCTCTCGTGCGGCACGCGCAGGGAGTAGCCGGAGCCGACGGACTCGAGGATCTCCCGTCCGCTCCGGGCGCCGTCCTTGCCGCCGAGGGCGTGGCGTAAGCCGGAGATGTAGGTGTAGATGCTGCCGTTGGCGCTCGCCGGTGGGGCGTCGCCCCACACGGCGTCGACGAGCTCCTCGCGCGAGACCACGGTGCCTGGCGACGACGCGAGCACGGCCAGCACCGTGCGGCGGTGGCCCGAGCCCAGGTCGAGCGCCTGCTCACCGCGCCAGGCGCGGACGGGGCCGAGGAGCTGGAAGCGGAGCGCGGCGCCGCCGGACTCGTCGGCCACGTCGCCGGTCATGTCGCCTCCCCGAGCACCCCACTGCGGAACCCCTCACTGGCAACACGGCCCGCGCCCGGCGGGGCGGTCGGTGCGAATGCAAACGGTGCGCAAACCCGCAGGTAAGACGTACGGCAGGGAACCGGAACCGGTTCCCTGCCGTACGAAGTGCGGTGTCGGGACGAGCCGTCAGGAGTAGTCGTCGGCCGTGTAGACCTGGCGAACCTCGAGCAGGCCGTTGTCGAACGGCACGCGCTTCGCCCACTCGATGGCGTCCTGCTTCGACGCGACCTCGATCTGCCAGTACGCGGCGATGAGCTCCTTGGACTCGACGAACGGGCCCTCGACCATGCTGACGTTGCCGTCCTCGTAGGCGACCCGGAAACCCTGCGAACTCGGGCGCAGCATCTCCGCGCTGACCGCGACGCCCGCCTGGAACAGCTGTTCGCCGTACGCGTTCACCTTGTCGATGAACTGCTGGCTGGGGGTGCTCCCGGCCTCGGACTCCTCGGTGGCCTTGACCAGAAAGATGAATCGCATCCTGCTCTCCTACATCGGTCGTGGATCTCTCCGGCACTCACCGTCTCGGCCGGCTGAAACCTATTTCGACATAGAAAGACGAGGTGATTGATTAGATGCCCCAACGTAAAACGCGGTCCCGCGTCGGCTACGCGGCGGGCTCGCGATGGCCGCGTGGGAGCATCACCGCATGTCTGTCCCAACGCTCACGCCCGACGAACTGCTCACCACGACCCGCTCGGTTCGCAAACGCCTCGACCTGACACGGCAGGTCCCCATCGAGCTCGTCCGGGAGTGCCTGGAGATCGCACTCCAGGCACCGTCGGGAAGCAACCGGCAGGGCTGGCACTGGATCGTGGTCACCGACGCCGACCAGCGCGCCACCATCGGCGACTTCTACCGCCGCGCCGTGGAGAGCTATCTCGACTCACCCGGAGCGGCCGGAAAACTATTCGCCGACAAGGCCGACCGGGCCGCGGTGCAGCGACGCGTCGGCAGCAGCGTTCGCTACCTCGGTGAAAAGATGGGCGAGGTGCCCGTACTGGTCATTCCGTGCCTGCGGGTCGCCAACCTCGACAACGGGAACCAGGCGGACGTCTGGGGATCGATCCTGCCGGCCGCGTGGAGCTACATGCTCGCCGCCCGGGCGCGTGGCCTCGGCACGGCATGGACCACCTTGCACCTGTCGTACGAGGCCGAGGTGGCGGACGTCCTGGGACTGCCCGCCAACGTCCGCCAAGGCGCATTGATCCCCACCGCGTTCTCGATCGGCACCGAGTTCAAGCCCGCACACCGTCAACCACTCGACGAAGTCCTGCACCTCAACCACTGGTGACCGATGAACGCAAACCCTTTCCGGGTTGTTCTCTTCCCACTGTCCACAGAGGTCGATCCGCAACCGTCGATACGGCAACGTTTCGGGCGTCGGCTCACCCGATTTGCCCTAGCGGGTTACCGCGCGTTGAGTCACCATAGGACTGTCCGACAAGTCATGTCACGCGCCGCTCAGTGGCGCCATCACCTCGAGTCCATGGTCGGCTCCAATCCGCGACCCGTCTGGCCAGCGGCTCAAGCGATCTAGGAGAGAACCATGACGACAGTCCATGACGAACGCATCGATACCGTGCGCCACGACGGCTCCACGCCCGGTGACGCCGAGCCTGCCGCGCCGACCGGCGACCCGATGATGGTCGGTCTACCGAGCTTCATCGTCGGGTCGATCGCGCTAGGCCTGGTCCTGGTCGGCTACGTGCCGGCCGCGGCGGTCGGGGCCTCGCTGCCCATCATTCTCGCCGCCACCGGCCTCGGGCTGGGAGTGGCCGCGCTGTGGAGCGCCGCTCTCAACCAGAGCGCGGTCGCCAGTGTCTTCGCCATCTTCGCCGGGTTCTGGTGGAGCTACGCGCTGCTCGTCCTCGGTCTCACGCACAACTGGTTCGGTATCGGCGCCGACGCCGCGGTGTCCACGCAGGCGCTGTTCCTGATCAGCTGGCTCTCGGTGATCGGGGTACTCACGCTGGCCACCCTCCGACTGCCTGTCGCGTACACCGCGTTGTTCCTGCTCATCGACCTCGCGCTGGCCTTGGTACTCATCAGTACGCTCCAGGCGTCGACCGGCCTGGCGAAGACAGCGGGCGTCGTGGTGCTCGTGTTCGCGGCCGTCGGGGTGTACCTCTTCGCCAGCTCCGCATCGCAGGCCACCGGCGGGAAGGCGTTCCCGCTCGGCCCTCCGGTGCTGCACTGACACCCAGGTCACCGATGCGTGACCGCACCCGTCCGCACCGTCCACACCGATAGTCAAGCTCACGGCGCTGCCTGAAAATCACTAATCGCTACCGCCATGTTGTGCGGTCGATAGTGGAAGCCGGGACGATGGTGCTCGTGAGCACACGAGCACGCACGATGATGGCCATCGCCGCTGCGATGGCCATCATCGCGATGGCTGGGCTTCTCGTCGCGCTCAACCGAAACGACGTGCCGAAGCCCGCCGCTCGCCGGTCAACTCCACCCGCGACGTCCACATCCGCCATACCGTCCACGACGTCCACGCCACGGCCGGCGCCGGCACCGCGGGGCGCACCTGCCCTCGCTGTCAAGATCGACAACGTGGCGGACGCGCGGCCGCAGACCGGTGTCGGCTCGGCGGACGTGGTCTACGTCGAGCCGGTCGAAGGCGGGCTGACCAGGCTGGTGGCGATCTACGTCGGCCGGGCGCCGAGGGTGGTCGGCCCGGTCCGCAGCGCCCGGCGAACCGACATCCAGCTACTCGCCCAGTACGGCCGGCCGGTACTCGCCTACTCCGGCGCCGCTCCCGAGCTGCTTCCGTCGCTGCGCGCGGCCGACCTCGTCAACGCCCGGCCGGAACGGGCACGTTCGGCGTTCCGCCGCAACGGCGCCCGGCCCGCACCGCACAACATGTACGTCCGCCCGGCGAACCTGCCGCGCGGCGCGCGAGGCCCCGCACAGCCGCCGCTGCAGGTCGGCGCCGCGCCCGGTGGCGGCCGGCCGACCTCGCGGCAGGACGTCGGTTACCGGGCCGCCCGCTACACGTTCGCCTGGTCCGCCCGCGCCCACCGATGGCTCGTGTCGCTGGACGGCCGACCGCTGATCTCCACCGAGTCCGGACGGGTCGCCCCGGCCACCGTGGTGATCCAGCGGGTCAAGCTGACCGCACGCGAGCGGATCGAGGACGCCCGCGGTGCTGTCTCGCCGGTCGCCGCCACCGTCGGTCACGGCCCGGCGTTCGTGCTGCGCGAGGGCCGGCGGTTCTCCGGCACGTGGTCGCGGCCGGGCCTGCGGGCCCCCACCCGGTTCCACACCGTCGCCGGCCTAGACCTGCCCCTCGCCCGCGGGCCGGTCTGGGTACTGCTGGTGCCGGCGTAGCTCGCCCGCACCAGAAAAGGGCCATGGTGGAAATTACCGGGCGCCGTTCGTGAAATGTGTCCTGGTGGTCGCGCGAAAGGAAGATGCGTGGTGCTCCGAATGACTGAGCGCCATACCTCCAGCCGCGCGAGTAAAGCTCGCCCGCGGCGCTGATTGAATTCCGGATGTCACGGTTCGATATCGGCGCGCAAGGAATATCGCGATCTTGACGATTCCTCTGGCGTCGGCTGGCGGGCCGTGAACGGCTTACAGGACAGCGAAGCGAGGAGAAACGTGACATCATCGCAACCGGTGCGCCCGAATCCGTATATCGTTGACGGGGACGGCTGGACCATCACTGTGCGTGTACCGGGGCACGGCGTGTGGCGCCGCAATCCGATGCACGTCAGTATGAATTACGCCGTATTCAACCAGGACGGCAGGGATTACCACATCACGATCGACTCCGGGTACGTCAGCAATCCCGCGAGCCCCACTCCCAATGCACCCCTCAACACCCACATCACGTCCAACGCCCCGGTGGGCGGCAGAGTGCTGCACTGGCCGAATCCGGGTGTCCTGTCGGTGCCGCAGCAAGCCTGGATGGACCAGCACAACAACACGAACCAGTTCGCCACTCTGATCGCGGACTTCGAGGCCCGGATACGGCTGTGCGCCACCAACGTCAGACTCTCCCGCGCCTACGACCAGGCGATGGACCTGTACCGAGCGCAGCGTTTCCAGGCGGCGGCAAGCAAGCGTGCGGCCAAGGCCGGCTTCCGGGAGGATCTGGCTGACTGGGTGGACGCCTGCCCGTCGGAGACATACGTGGAGGCGTTCAAGGACAAGGACGAGTGGTGCGTCCTCGATCTCGACCGGGGCATGGTCGTGCGGCTGGCTCCCAAGCCGCAGCCCGTCAGACAGGGCGATGGCCTGAGTCCCGGTTTCGTCAACCTGTGCGAGGCGATCACCGGCTCGGGCACGACGCTGACCGACGCGCATTGGCGTCGCCTCTCGGCCCGGCTGACGCTGCTGCGCGTCGGGAAGACGGATTACGCGATGCTGAAGGCCGAGTTCGACGTCTGCCCGCAGGCCGATGGGCTGCTGTGCCTGGACCAGGTGGTGGAACTGGCCGTCGTGGAGTGGACGCAGGCAGTGGCGTCCGGCAAGGAGTACACGAAGGTGGCCTCCGACAAGACCGTCATGAACGTCATCGGCCCCGACAGCAGCCGGCGCCACCTGAAGGTGCTGAGTCTCCTCGACCTGGGGGAACTGGCGCAGCACGGTACGACCGCGGCGGGGAAACAGGTCTCCACCCTCCAGTGCGTCGCCGGCCTGCCGGGGGTCTACGCGATGTCGTGCGTGCCGGACCTCATGACCAAGTTGCCGCCTGCCGCACGAGTCAGCCGCAAGCCCCAGGCGGACGTGTTCATCCTGCACGAGCAGGTGTTCGATGACTGGTCAGCGGAACTCGAGAAGGCGAGCTCGGTCGATCCGGTCGCGCTTGCCGCCAGCCTGCTCGGCCGGAACGCCGGTTGCCAGGTCTTCGCGGAGAACCTGCTGGTCGGCGAGCAGGACTGCATGACCGTCTACCTGCGGGGGTATGACGAGCGCGGACCCGCGTTCTACATTGGACCGCACCATGAGGCCATCCCGGACGTGCCGGTGACCGAGGGGCAGCCACTCAGCCTGCACAGTCAGGCGGCCCGGCTCAAGGTCTACTTCGACGGCGGCCTGTCCAGCACCGCTGCCGCGCGAAACCCCGAACAGGCCATCGTCGTCTGCGACAGCAACCGAAAGGCAGCCACACCGCTGATCTTCGTCGACAAGAGCACTCTGGTGGTGCTCGACCTCACGAAGGCCCGGACGGGTTTCGCCGTCAAGCTGCAGGAACGGCAGGAGGCCGAGAAAGCGGCGGCGGCGAAGACCGCGGCTGCGATCACGATCGCGAAGACCGAGTATTCGGACGCCTGGAAACTCATCGCACCAGGCCTCGGAAGCTCTGAGCACAAAGCGTGCCTGCGTCTCTACGCGACGCCGGCCGGAGCCCTCGTAGCGGTGCTGCCCGGGAGCCACACTGCCGCCACGATAGAGGCACAAGCCAAGCTGATCGGCGAGATCTGGTTCGCGCGGGGGTACAAGAAGACGGCGCAGAGCACCTGGTGGACCATCGAGTACGAATGCAGCAGCAAAGAGGCCAGGGTGTGGACCGAGCAGTTGGCGGAATACATCAAGACGAACAAGCCGGACCTGCCCGGCAACATCAAGGGCTACCTCGTATCGGCAAAGAAGTAATTGCCGGCAGAAACCGGAACAAGTGGAGCGACAATGCCGCAAATCGACGAGAATGATGTTCGGGTCGTCGAGGACGACTCACCGATCCAGTACTTCGTGAGCAGCTGCCTGACCGTGACATGCGGTTTCTCGGATGGCAGCAGAATCGGTGCGCACTTTTCGCACGGCCCCAACGACAGGGTCGGCACCTATGGCACCTCGGTCATGACCTGGGGGGTGTTCAAGGACGCCGTCGCGAACAAGGTCCGCACCAGCGGGGGCGCGACCTGGGTCATCGTGCGAGGTCAGACCGACATGTGGAAGCCCGAGTACCTGACGACACGGCGCCTCACCGCCGATACCGCCACATCGGGCAACCTCAGCGACACGATCTCCAAGGTGACCGGACGGGCACCGAACATCCAAGCCCAGAACGGGAGCATCGTCGTGATGGCTGACGGCGCGCTCGTGTGACTTCCCCAGCACAACGGTCAGCGGCCGTCCTCCTTGATCGTCACGGGGACGGTCGTGCCGGGGTCGGCCGCCGAGCGTGCGACGGTCAGCTCGAACTCACCCGGCTCGTACCGCCAGCCCTCCTCCCAGTGGGCGAATGCCCGCCGTGGCACGGGAACGCGTACGTCGCCGCTCTCCCCCGGCGCCAGACGCACGGTCCGGAAACCGGCGAGCCACCGCACGGGCCGGTCGATCGCCGAGCCGGCCCGTGCGGCATACACCTGAACGACGTGTTTGCCGGTGCGCGTGCCCGTGTTGCGGACCTCGACGACGACCTCGACACCGTCGTCCGTGGTCGCCACGCGCGGTGTGCCGAGGTCGAAGGTCGTGTAGCCCTCGCCCTGACCGAACCAGTACCGCGGCTCGCGGCCGGCGCGCAGCCAGGCGCGGTAGCCGATGTGGATGCCCTCGTCGTAGGCGAGCCGTCCGTGCTCGGGGGTCACGTTCCGGACGGGAGCATCCTCGAACGCGCGTGGCCACGTCGTCGGAAGCCGGCCGCCGGGTTCCTCGGCGCCGCTGAGGATGTCACCGAGTGCGGCGCCGTACTCCTGCCCGCCGAACCAGGTGAGCAGCACCGCGGCGGCGTCGTCGGGCAGCTCCACGGGTGAGCCGGCGTTGACGACGAGGACCGTGCGCGGGTTGGCGGCGATGACCCGGCGGGCGAGCTCGTCCTGGCGCCCGGGCAGCCGGAGCGTGGTCCGGTCGTGTCCCTCGCACTCGACCCTGCTGTTCGTGCCCACGACCAGCACGACGACGTCGCACGCCGCCGCCAGCGACTCGGCGTCGGCAAGGAGCTGCTCCGGGTCGGCCGGAGCCGGGCCGAGCCCGACGCCTGCGGCGAGGGCACTGGCGAGGCTGCCGGGCCCCGGCGAGTAGTCGAACCGGCAGGTCAGCACGTAGGTGCGACCCGCCTCGACGCGCGCCGCCGCGGTCCGGGAGGGCGGCGACAGGATCGCGGCGCCGGGATCGTCGCCATCCGCCGTCGCCTCCGCGTCGAGAACCGTCGTCCCGTCCACGGCGAGTCGCCCGCGGCCGACGCCGCTGAACCCGAGTGCGACGTCCGCGCTGTTCGCCGGCGTCCACTCGGTCGTGAGCTCCAGCGCCCGCCCGCGACCGATCGGGGCATCGCCACCGAGCCACACGAACGAGGTGGCGAACCTGTCCTCTTCGAACAGAACCTCGCCGGCCGGACCGAGCAGGCGCAGGTGCACGCCGGGGTCGCCCGTCGACGGGTTGCGCAGCTCCACCAACGGGAGGTCGGCGAGTCCTTCCTGGACGACGGCGCCGAGCGCGTAGTCCACACGGGACTGCGGGAACGCCGCCGTGATGCCGTCGAGCGGGCTGACGACCCGCGCCGGGATGACGGTCGCGCTGCCACCGCCCTGCGTGCGCGCCAGCGTCGCGTTGTGACCGATCACGGCGACGCGCGCGGGCGCGGGTGCCAGTGGCAGGATGCCGTCGTTCGCGACGAGCACCGCGCCTTCGATCCCGGCGCGCCGGGCGAACGCGACACCGTCGACCACGGGGACGTCCGCCGGCTCCGTCCCCTCCAGCGCACCGACTCTCGCGGCGAGGCGCAGGATGCGCACGACCTTGCGGTCGATCGCCGCCTCGGTCACGGCGCCGGCGTCGACCGCGGCGACGAGCGCGTCTCCCCACGCTCCGTGCGGTCCGGGCATCGCGAGGTCCTGCGAGGCGCGCGCGGCGGCGATGGAGCGCACGGCGGTCCAGTCGCTGACGACGACGCCGTCGAAGCCCCACTCGCTGTTGAGCGGGGTCTCGAGCAGGTCGCTCTCCGATGCGGTCACGCCGTTGATCGCGTTGTAGGCGCTCATGACCACCCAGGCGTGCGCGTCGACGACCGCGTCCTCGAACGCGCGCAGGTACACCTCACGCAGCGCCCGCTCGTCCACCTCGACACTCGCGGTGAACCGCTCCGTCTCGAAGTCGTTGGCCACGTAGTGCTTGGGTGTCGCCGCCACCCCGCCGCGCTGCACGCCCGAGACGTAGGCGGCGGCGAGGGCGGCGGTCAGCACCGGATCCTCACTGTAGGCCTCGAAGTGACGGCCGCCCAAGGGTGAGCGATGCAGGTTGATGGTCGGTCCGAGGACGACGTCGACGCCCTTGCGCCGCGCCTCGGACGCCGCGACGAGCCCGTACTCGGCCGCCACCGCCACGTCCCAGGACGACGACAGCGCGGTGGCCGACGGGAGGCTGAGCGACGGGTCCCGCTCGTCCCACACCGGACCGCGCACACCGGACGGACCGTCGGACAGCACGATGGCGCGCAGGCCGATGGACGGCAGCTGCGTGGTGCTCCAGATGTCGCGGCCGGTCAGCAGGCCGACCTTCTCGGGGAGCGTCAGCCGTGCGGCGAGCGCGTCGATGTCGATGGTCATTCCGGAGCCTCTTCCCACGGGGGCGCTAGACGGGCGCGGTCGAGTCGCGCACCACCAGCTCGGTGGCGAGTTCGATGTGGTGGGACTCGATCCGGTCACCGTTGGCCAGGCGGAGCGCGGTGCGCAGGGCGACGCCGCCCATCTCCCGCAGCGGCTGTCGGATGGTGGTCAGCGGCGGTGAGGCCATCCGGGCGAGGAGGGTGTCGTCGAAGCCGACCACGCTCAGGTCCTCCGGCACCCGCAGGCCGCGGGTGCGGGCGGTCTCGATGACGCCCAGGGCGATCTCGTCGTTGCCCGTGAACACCGCCGTCGGTGGCTCCGCGAGGTCGAGCAGCGCCGCGGCGCCGAGCTGGCCGGTCTGGTAGGTGAACTCCCCTTGCCGGACATAGGTGCGGGGCACCGGCGCCTTCTCCGCCTCCATGGCGGCCCGGTAGCCGTGCATGCGTGCCTGGTTGCTGGCGGCGATCGTCGGTCCGCCGAGGTAGGCGATACGGCGGTGGCCCATGGAGAGCAGGTGCTGGGTCGCGGCCAGGCCGCCGGCGAAGTTGGTCGACCCGACGCTGTTGACGTCGCTGTGCGGCACGTGCAGCGGGTCGAGCACGACCAGCGGGAGACCGGCCTGGGTCAAGGCGTCCAGGTGTGCGGCGGTGTGCACGGTGGTGACCTCGATGAGAGCGCGGCGGCCGGCGGAGACCATGTCCCGCGCCCAGTGCGGGGCACGGTCGGGCTTGCTGATCACCACCGAGACGCCTTCCTCGGTGGCCGCGTCGACGATGCCGTCCAGGGCTTCGGCGGTGTACGACTTGAACACACCCGCGAACTGCACCTCGATGGTCGGGGTCGCCGCGGTCTCGGCGCGGCGGAACACGGGTGCGACGTAGCCGTGCTGGTGCAACAGGTCCTGGACACGGGAACGGGTCTGCGGCGCGACATCGCTGCGCCCGTTGACCACTTTGGACACCGTGGCGACGGAGACCCCCGCCAGCCGCGCGACGGCCGCCAACGTCGTGCGTTTAGTGTTCGTCGGCATCGGCCTCACCCGTGTAGACGTCCACCGGTGTGGTGAGCCTTCGGTCATGGCCCACCACTCGGGTGGCGCCGGTCAACCGTACGGTGGCCCGGCACGGAAGGTCGATCGAGGAGGTGCCGACGAGCACCTCGATGTCCCCGGGTTCGACGATCCGCCGCAGATCGCGGCCGGTGAACGCGGTCCGGTCGGCGTGCACGTGGAACCGGACCCGCGCGCTCGCGCCCGGTTCGAGGCGGACCGCGGCGAAACCGGTCAGCTGCCGTACCGGCCGGGTGACCTGGGCGACGACGTCGTGCAGGTACAGCTGGACGACCTCGTGGCCGGGCCGGGCGCCGGTGTTGCGTACGCGGACCGAGGCGGTGAACTCGCCGTCGGTGGGAATCTCGGTCGCGCTCGCGCGCAGGTCGTCGACCTCGAACGTGGTGTAGGACCGTCCGTACCCGAAGGGGAACAGGGGCGTCGGGTCGACGCTGCTGATGCCCTCGGTGTTCGCGCCGAGCGGTGGCTGCAGGTACGTGCCCGGCTGACCGCCCGGACGGCGGGGCACCTGAACCGGCAGCCTGCCCGCGGGCTGGACCCGGCCGGACAGCACGCCGGCGATCGCCGCCGCACCTTCCTGGCCCGGCATGAACGCCTGCACCAGACCGGCGGCGTGCGGGTGCACGTCACCGAGGGCGTACGGGCGGCCGGAGACCACCACCACGACCACGGGTGTCCCGGTGGCGAAGAGCTCCGCGAGCAGCTCGGCCTGCACGCCCGGCAACCGCAGGTCCTCGGTGTCGCATCCCTCGCCGGAGGTGCCGTTGCCGAACAGGCCCGCACGGTCGCCCACCAGGGCGATGCAGAGGTCCGCCTCGCGGGCCGCGGCGACCGCCGCGGCGAAGCCGGACCGGTCCACGCCACTCACGTCGCACCCCGGCTCGTGAACCAGCTCGGTGTAGGACAGTTCGTCGCGCAGCGCGTCGACCACGGTCGGCACCGTCACGCCGAGCGCCATCCCGGGGTAGCGAGGCAGGACGTGGTTGGGAAAGGCGTAGCAGCCCATGAGCGTGCGCGAGTCGGCGGCGCACGGCCCGACCACGGCAACCCGGCCCGGCGCGGCGCGACCCGCGTCGAGCAGCGGCAGTGTGCCGCCCGCGTCGAGCAGCACGACGGATCGCTCGGCCACCTCGGACGCCAGCGCACGGTTGGCGGGTGAGTCCAGGTCGGTCTCGCCCGCGGCGGCGACCGACGACTCGGGTGTCCAGTCGGGATCGAGCAGTCCGAGCTCGACCTTCTGCACGAGCAGCCTACGCACCGCGCGGTCCACTGTGGACCGCCTGCCGTTGCCGAGCGTCACGAGGTGCTGGCCGAAGCCCAGTGTGTTGGGCAGCTCCACGTCGATGCCGGCGGCGAGTGCGGCCGCGCCGGCCTGCTCGGTGTCCGCGACCACCCGGTGCATCGTGGCGAGGAACGCGACCGCCCAGTAGTCGGAGACCACCGTGCCGGTGAACCCCCAGTCATCGCGCAGCAGGTCGGTCAGCAGCCACGAGTCGACACCGGCCGGCACACCGTCCACATCGGAGTACGCGTTCATCACCGAGCGGGCGCCGCCCACCGCGATCGCGGTCTCGAACGGCGGCAGGATGACGTCCATCAGCTCGCGACGGCCGATCGGCGCCGGCGCGTGGTTCCGGGCGGCCCGCGACGCGGAGTAACCCGCGAAGTGTTTGAGAGTGGCGATGACTCCCGCGCCTTCGAGGCCGCGAACATAGGCGGCGCCGAGCATCGCGACCAGATAGGGGTCCTCCCCCATGGTCTCCTCGACCCGGCCCCACCGGTAGTCCCGGACGACGTCGAGCACCGGGGCGAGCCCCTGGTGCACGCCGACCGCCCGCATGTCCCGCCCGATCGCGGCGCCCATCCGCGCCACCAGGTCCGGGTCGAACGTCGCTGCCCAGGCGATCGCCGCGGGATAGACCGTGGCGCCGTAGGTGGTGAACCCGGTCAGGCATTCCTCGTGGACCAGCGCGGGAATGCCGAGCCGGGAGTTTCGCAGCACCATCTGCTGCGACGCGACCAGTTCCGCGGCGCCCTCCGCCGCCGTCACCGGCCTGCTGCCGTACACCCGGGTCAGGTGACCCAGTCCGTGGCGGCTGGCCTCCGCCAGCGGCACGCTCCCGGCTTCGGCGAACACGTCCGGCAGCGGCGCCACCCGAGAGCTCTCCGGTGGCTCGACCATGTCGTTGCCGGCCCAGCAGCTGCCGAGTTGCCCGACCTTCTCCGCCACCGTCATCTCGGTCAGGAGGGCGTCGACCCGGTCCGGTACGGGTAGCGCCGGGTCCTGCCAGCGCGGCACGAGCCGGCCCGCCGATGACGATCGATCCGCCGCCGTCATGTGCGCCTCCTCCCCCGCGAAATCGCCTTTCGAAACATTTCGAAAGTTCGGCAAGCGTACGTAGATTGCGATGTTACAGCAACAAGCGTCACCCATCTTGACATTCAAAGAGGTGAATTCTAACCTCGACGCACCTACGCCTTTCGAAAGTTTTCGAAGCCGGCTCGAGGGGGAAGCCGACGACTCTCGAGAACGGAGAACTCAACGTGGACACTCCAATCTCTCGTCGTACCGTCCTCGGCCTCGCGGCCGGCGTGCCGGCCGCGATGGCGCTCGCCGCCTGCGGCACGTCCGGCCCCGGCACCGGCAGTGGTGGTGGTGGCGCGACGTACTGGTTCCTGAACGGGCAGCCCCAGGAAGGAGTCCGGACCGGCGCCGTGGACCGGTTCAACAAGGCCAACCCCGACGCGAAGATCAAGGCGACCACCTACCAGAACGACGCCTACAAGACGAAGATCAAGACCGCCATCGGCGCCGGGCAGGCGCCCACGATCATCTGGGGCTGGGGCGGCGGCACGCTGCGCACCTATGTCGAGGCCGACCAGGTCGAGGACCTCACCTCGTGGTTCGACGAGAACGCCAAGGTGAAGGACCGGCTGTTCCCGTCCACGTTCGGCGCGGCGACCGTCGACGGCAAGATCTACGCGATGCCGTGCGAGACCGTGCAGCCGATCGTCCTGTACTACAACAAGAAGATCTTCGACGACGTCGGCGCGGAGCCGCCGCAGTCCTGGGACGACATCATGGCCCTGGTGCCCAAGTTCAACGCGAAGGGCATCGCGCCGTTCTCCCTCGCCGGCCAGTCCCGCTGGACGAACATGATGTGGCTCGAGTTCCTGTTCGACCGCACCGGCGGCCCCGAGGTGTTCCAGGCCGTCTTCGACGGCGAGAAGGACGCCTGGTCCAACCCGATCGCCCTCACCGCGCTGGGCAAGGTGCAGGACTTGGTCAAGGCGCGGGGGTTCATCGAGGGCTTCTCCTCGATCACCGCGGACTCGAACGCCGACCAGGCCCTCCTTTACACCGGCAAGACCGCGATGATGCTGCACGGGTCCTGGTCCTACGGCATCCAGCAGGCCGACGGCGGCGACTTCGTCTCCAGCGGCGGGCTCGGCTTCATGAACTTCCCACCGGTGGACGGGGGCACCGGCGACCCGGGCAACACGGTCGGCAACCCCGGGCAGTACCTGTCCATCTCCTCGAAGGCCACCGCGGAACAGAAGGAGACTGCGAAGAAGTTCTTCACCGAGGGTGTCCTCGACGACGAGGAGGTCAAGCAGTGGATCGGCACCGGCGGCGTCCCGGTGCTGCAGGGCACGCAGGATCAGCTGGCGGCCGACAAGAACGCCGAGTTCCTCGAGTTCACCTACGACATCGCCAGTAACGCCAAGACCTTCGCCCAGTCCTGGGACCAGGCGATGAGCCCGACCGCCGCCGAGACGTTGCTGGACAACATCGTCAAGCTCTTCCAGCTGTCCATCTCGCCGCAGCAGTTCGCCGACAACATGAACGCGATCATCGGCCAGTGAACACGCCCACGGGCCATCAGTCGCGGCGCGGCCGGCGCGGCACCCTGCCGTTGCTGGCTGCGCCCGCACTGGTGTGCTTCGTCGGCTTCGCCATCGTCCCGGTCCTCGGCGTGCTCGCGCTGAGCTTCACGACCTGGGACGGACTCGGCGAGATCCGTCTGTCCGGGGTCACCAGCTGGCGTGCCGTGCTGGCCGACCCCGGGCTGCCGCACGCCGTCTGGGTGACGTTCCTGGTGATCATCGCGTCCTGGGCGGTCCAGACACCGTTGAGCATTTTGCTCGGCACGTTCCTCGCGGGTCAGCAGCGCTATCGCGGGGTGCTGGCCGTCGTCTACGTCATCCCGCTGCTGCTCAGCTCCGCGGCCATCGCGATCGCGTACAAAGCGTTGCTGGACCCGAACTTCGGGCTCGGCGCGGGGCTGGGCATCGAGTTCCTCAGCCAGGACTGGCTGGGCAAGCCGGGACTCGCGTTCGGCCTCGTCGTCTTCGTCGTCTCCTGGCAGTTCATCCCGTTCCACTCCCTGATCTACCAGGGCGGTGTCCGCCAGATTCCACGGTCCATGTACGAGGCCGCGCAGCTGGACGGCGCCGGGCGGGTCCGCCAGTTCTTCAGCATCACGTTGCCCCAGCTGAAATACACGATCATCACCTCGTCGACGCTCATGGTGGTCGGCTCGCTCGTGTTCTTCGACCTCATCTTCGTGCTGACCGAGGGCGGTCCGGGAGACGCGACCCGGGTTCTCGCGCTGGACATGTACAAGCGCGGTTTCCAGGCCAACCTGATGGGACCCGCCAGCGTCATCGCGGTGATCCTCGTCCTGGTGGGCCTGCTTCTCGCGTTGCTGTTCCGCAGGCTCGGCGGCCGCGACCCCAGCCAGAGCCAGTTCGAGGGCGCCTGACATGAGCGCCACGCTGACCGAGACGCCGCGGCAGGCAACGGGCCCGCCCGACCAGCGGCACCGCGCCGCCGGGGCCCAGCGGCGCAACTGGTTCGGCGGCCTGGCCGGCTGGCTGTGGCTCGCCGTCGTGGTGGTGCCCATCTACTGGATTCTCATCACCAGCTTCAAGGCACAGAGCAACTACTACGCGAGCAACCCGCTCGTCCCGCCGAGCGACCCCACGCTGGAGAACTACCGGCTGGTCATCGAGTCGGACTTCATCGGCTACTTCGTCAACAGCGTCGTGGTGACCGTGGGCGCGGTGGTGCCGGCGGTCGTGTTCTCGTTCATGGCCGCGTACGCGATCGTGCGCGGCGGGGACTCCCGGCTCCTGCGCTGGGTGAACGGGCTCTTCCTGCTGGGCCTCGCCATCCCGCTGCCGGCGACGGTCATCCCGATCTACCTGATCATCATCAGGCTGCAGCTGTACGACAGCCTGCTGGCGCTGATCCTCCCGTCGATTGCGTTCGCCATCCCGCTTTCCGTACTGGTGCTGGCCAACTTCATCCGCGACGTGCCCAAAGAACTGTTCGAATCGATGCGCATCGACGGCGCCAGCGAATGGACGACACTGTGGCGGCTGGCGGCACCGCTCACCCGGCCCGCCATCGTGACCGTGACGATCTACAACGCACTGACCATCTGGAACGGATTCCTGCTGCCGCTGATCCTCACGCAGGACCCCGATCGGCGGACGCTTCCGCTCGCACTGTGGACCTTCCAGGGCCAGTACAGCGTCAACGTGCCCGCCGTCGTCGCCGCCGTCGTCCTCACCACACTGCCGATCCTGGTCCTCTATGCCTTCGGCCGGCGCCAACTGCTGAGCGGCCTGGCCGCCGGCTTCAGCCGCTGACCGGGGCAGGATGGGCCCGGTGGACGTCGAGCTGCTGGGATCGGAGCGGGGGGCGTCGCTAGGAGCTGCTCGGCTGACCTATCTGGAAGTCGGCGGGACGGCCGGGGAGTTGCCGCGCGGATATCGGATCATCAGCCGCTCGTCGCGGCTGCCGACCGCGGTCGACTTCGAGGTGGCGGTTCGAGACCTGTTCGAATGGCGGGTGCAGCAGCGCGCCGGTCTTCGTGTCGCGGCGTCGGATCAGCGGGTGGGGCCGGCGGCCGTCGTCGAGCTGCGGATCGGCATCGGGTTGCTGGCGGTGCGGGCGCCGTGCCGGGTCGTGTACGTGGTCGACGAGCCGCGCCGGCAAGGCTTCGCCTACGGCACGCTCCCCGGCCATCCCGAGACCGGCGAAGAGGCGTTCATCCTGGAACAGCGGGACGACGGAAGCACGACCTTCACGATCACGGCGTTCTCGCGGCCGGCGAGCGGCCTGGTCAAACTGGCCGGTCCGCTCGGGCGACGTGTCCAGGATGTCGTCACCAGTCGCTACCTGCGAGCGTTCAGCGACAGGTGATGTCGCATCTTTGCAATCTGTAGTCGAACAATTGCGTTCTCGTGTTCGCGGGGTTACGGTCTCTCCTAGCCCTGTCTCACTCGTCCCTGCCGAGAAGAGAGCAGCGAATGCCCACATCACGCATGTCCACGAAGCGCTGGACCCGGTCCGCCACCGTGCTCGCGGCCGGCGCGCTCATCGGGAGCGCTCTTGTCGTCCTGGCCGCCGCACCTGCGTCCGCTGCCGCGACGGGCGGGGTCGGCGCCACGCTGCCCTACGTCGAGGTGCAGGCGGAGAACGCGACCACCAACGGAACGGTCATCGGCCCGACGGCCGACTACAACACCCTGGCCGCCGAGGCGTCGTACCGCAAAGCGGTGACGCTGCAGGGCACCGGCAAGTTCGTCGAGTTCTCCGCCCCGTCCGCGACGAACTCCATCGTCTTCCGCTACAGCATCCCCGACACCGGCTCCGGGTCGGTCTACACGGCGCCGCTGTCCCTCTACGTCAACGGGACCAAGCAGCCCAACGTCACCCTCACCAACGCCTACAGCTGGTACTACGGCGGCTATCCGTTCACCAACTCACCGGGCAGCAACCCGCACCACTTCTACGACGAGGCGCACCGCCTCTTCGGCACGACCTACCCGGCCGGCACCAAGTTCCGGCTGCAGGTCGACGCCGAGGACACCGCGTCGTCATACACGATCGACTTCGCCGACTTCGAGAACGTCGCGGGCGCCTTCGGGCAGCCGTCCGGCTCGGTGTCGGTGACCAGCAAGGGCGCCGACCCGACCGGCGCCGCCGACGCGACGGCCGCGTTCAACTCGGCGATCTCCTCGGCCGGCCCCGGTGGCACGGTGTGGATCCCGGAAGGCACGTTCAAGATCCCGGGTCACCTGATCCTGAACAACGTCACGATCAAGGGCGCGGGCATGTGGCGCTCGACCGTCGTCGGCGCCGCGCCGGGCTTCTACGGCAACTACGCGCCGAACGCCAGCAGCGGCGTGCACCTCGCCGATTTCGCGATCTTCGGCGACGTCCAGGAGCGCAACGACGGCGCGCAGGTCAACGGCGTCGGCGGGGCACTCAACAACTCCACTGTGGACCGATTGTGGATCGAGCACATGAAGGTCGGCGCCTGGATGGACGGACCGTTCACCAACCTGGTCTTCTCCGGCATGCGGATCCGCAACGTCACCGCCGACGGCGTCAACTTCCACAACGGTGTCACCAACTCCAAGGTCACCAACTCGGACCTGCGCAACCTCGGTGACGACGGCCTGGCGACCTGGGCCGAGCAGAACGCCGACTCGGGCGACTCGTTCGACCACAACACCGTGCAGTACCCGATCCTGGCCAACGGCATCGCGATCTACGGCGGGCACGACAACTTCGTCACCGACAACCGGGTCATCGACTCCGGCCTCACCCAGGGCGGCGGAATCCACGTCGCGCAACGCTTCGGCTCGACCACACTCGGGCGAACCGACGTGCTGCGCAACACGATCATCCGCTCCGGCAGCCTCGACCCCAACTGGCAGTTCGGCGTCGGCGCGCTGTGGTTCGACGCGCGGGACGGCGCGATGACCGGCCTCACCAACGTCGACAACATCCTGATCCAGCAGAGCCCTTACGAGGCCATCCAGTTCGTGTCGGGCTCGAACATCAGCAACGTCAAGATCAACAACGCGACCATCCAGAACAGCGGCACCTGGGTAGTCCAGGAGCAGGTCGGCGGCTCGGCGGCGATCACCAACAGCACCGCGACGGGCACCCAGGCCCCCGGCCCGATCTACAGTTGTGGCGTCGGGTTCACGCTGACCGACGGCGGCGGCAACTCGGGCATCTTCGGCACGCCGCAGTGCCAGAACCTCACCCACCCCGCGTTCCCGCCCTACCTGCCGGACAACGGATCCCAGATCTCGGTCAGCCCGACCGCGGTCGGCTTCGGCTCCGTCGCGACCGGCTCGACGAGTGCGCCGCAAGCCGTCACCGTGACCAACAGCGGCACCGCGGCGGCGCCGGTCGGCTCGGTCGCCACGACGGGTGACTTCAGCCAGACCAACACGTGTGGCAGCAGCATCGGCGCCGGATCGTCGTGCACCGTCACCGTCCGGTTCTCCCCCACCATGGCGGGCTCGCGCACCGGCAACCTCACCATCACGGCCTCCGGCATCACCAACACCGTGCCGCTGTCGGGCACCGGCGTCGCGCCCGGACCGATCCTGAGCCCCAACCCGAGCAGCCTGTCCTTCCCGGCCACGATCGTCGGCAGCCCGTCGTCGGCGCAGGCGGTCACGGTCACCAACTCGGGCACCACGTCGGCCACCGTCTCCGGCGTGACAGCGACCGGCGACTACAGCCAGACGAACAACTGCTCGTCCCTCGCGGTCGGCGCGTCCTGCACGGTGAACGTCACGTTCCGGCCGACCGCGTCGGGCACGCGGACCGGTGCGGTGACGCTGTCCAGCAACGCCAACAACAGCCCGACGTCGATCGCGCTCATGGGCAGCGGCGTCGGCACGGACACCAACATCGCGCTCGGCAAGCCGGCCTCGGCGAGCAGCCAGGTCAACGGCACGCAAACCCCGGCCACCGCGACGGACGGCGACGCGAACACCTACTGGGAGAGCGCCAACAACGCCTTCCCCCAATGGTTGCAGGTGGATCTCGGTGCGACGAGCACCATCGGCAAGGTGACGCTCAAGCTGCCGCCGTCGCCGGCGTGGGGCACGCGCACGCAGACCCTCTCGGTCCAGACGAGCACGAACGGCTCCACTTTCGACACCGCGGTCGGGTCCGGGACCTACACGTTCACCTCGCCGACCAACGTCGTGAACATCACCACGCCGTCGACCAACGCCCGCTATGTGCGCGTCAACATCACCGCCAACAGCGGCTGGCCGGCCGGGCAGGTCTCGGAGCTCGAGGTCTACCCCAGCGGCAGCACCCCGCCGAACGCGGCCATGTTGAGCGCCAACCCGTCGTCGCTCACCTTCGCGTCGCAGGCACTCAACACGACCAGCGCCGCGCAGGCGGTGACGGTGACCAACACCGGCAACGCGGCCGCGTCGGTGTCCGGTGTGAGCGTCTCGGGTGACTACACGCAGACCAACAACTGCACCACGATCGCGATCGGCGCCTCCTGCACCGTGAACGTCAGCTTCCGGCCGACGGCGACGGGCACCCGCACCGGCACGGTGACGGTCACCAGCAACGCGGCCAACAGCCCGACCGGCGTCGCGTTGTCCGGAACCGGTGCGGGCAGCACGAACGTCAACCTCGCCGCGGGCAGGCCGACCAGCGAGTCCAGCCACAACGACGTCTACCCGTCGGGCAACGTGACCGACGGGAACCAGAACAGCTACTGGGAAAGCGCCAACAACGCCTTCCCGCAATGGGTTCAGGTCGACCTCGGCTCGGCCCAGAGCGCGAGCCGCGTCGTGCTGGCGCTGCCCGCGTCGTGGGGAGCACGCAGCGAGACGTTGTCCGTGCAGGGCAGCACCGACGGTGCGAACTTCACCACGGTCGTGCCGTCCGCGAGCTACTCCTTCGCGCCCGGCAACAACAACACCGTGACCATCACGTTCGCCGCGACCTCCCGCCGGTACCTCCGGCTCAACGTCACGGCGAACTCCGGCTGGCCCGCGGGCCAGATCTCCGAGTTCCAGGTCTGGAACAACTGACAGGGAGATTCTGTAGCGCGGCTGTAGCGAAACGCGTACGCCACTGCGACGGTGGTCCGTATCTAATGGCGGGCGTGAAGCAGAGCGCACCCCAGTCGGCACCGGCCCGCCGCACGGTCAGGATCGTGCTCGTCGGCCTGGCGATCCTCGCCGTGGCGGGCGCGGTGTACGCCGTGCGGCGGCCGCTCCTGATGTCCGCGCCGAGTTGCCTGGCCGGGCGATGGCACGGCTGCTTCGACACGGAGAACGGTGTGCTGCTCATGATGCTGGTCGGGCTGCCGTTGGCCGGGTTGGTCGTTTGGGTGCTGGCCCGCCGCCGGCGCGCCGGTGGCGTCGCCTCGGCGTGGCGGTTGTCGCTGGCCGAGGTGGGCATGGTCTTCGGGACGGTGCCGTTCGTCTGGATGACCACGATGCCGGGCTCGGGGGCCGGTGTCGCCCCCGGCCGGGTGAGCCTGGTGCCACTGCGGGATCTGGTCACGATGGGGCCGCTCGGGATCGTCGGCAACCTGCTGATCTTCGCGGCATTGGGGTTCTTCGCCCCGATGCGGTTCGCGGCGCTGGCGTCCGTGCCGCGGATCCTGGTGCTCGGGGCGGGCTGCTCGATCCTGGTCGAAACCGCACAGTACGTCCTGCGGCTGGACCGAGTGTCCTCTGTAGATGACGTGCTGGTCAACGCCGCCGGCGCCGCGCTGGCCGCGCTGGCGTCACGCCACTGGTGGCGCACCACGGCGGAGGTGCCGTCGGACCAGCCGCGCCCCGCGCCGGCCTCGGCAGGCTAGCCGGGGTTCGTCGCCAGCACCGACGGCAGCCGTCCCATGTGCGCAGTGCGCGGCGGCGGCTCAGGTGAAGCGGATCCGGACGTGGGCGCTGGGTGCGGTGGCGGGTTCGGGGCTGCGGGCGAATGCGGCCAGCGCGGCACGCACGGTTTCCAGGGTCTGTGTGCCGACCAGGTCGGCCCAGGTGCGTTCGGCTTCGGCGCCCGCCTCGCTCAGGCGGTCGTGAAGGCGGCGTCCGGCAGCGGTGAGCGCGAGATGCCGGCTGCGTGCGTCGGCGGTGTGTGGCTGCCGGTCGAGCAGTCCGTCGCTCTGGAGAACGGCGCAGATCTTGCTCATGGCCTGGGTGGTCAGCCCGGCCCGGTCGGCGAGTTGGGTGACGGTGTCCATGCCCCGCCCGACGAACAACAAGGTGATCGCCTGGGTCGAGGTGAGATGGCCGTATCCCGCCTCGCCGAGCGTGCCGATCATGGTGCGAACCACTCGTTCGCAGCAGGCGGCGAGCAGGACGCCGAGATCATCGTCGAGATTGCCGTCGAGAGCGTCGTGCTCAGTCACACGCGTGACCTTACCCAACTTGACTACGTAACTCACTTACGTATCTAATACACGCAACCGAGTTGCCTACTTGGAGGCGTCATGACCGTCGAGACCGACCAACGTTTCCCCCTCGACCTGACCGTGCTGGCCGCCGATGGCAGCCGGGTCACCGTGGCCGACCTGCGTGGTCGGGCGCGGGCGGTGGCCATGTATTTCATGCGCACCGGGACCTGCCCGGTCTGCCTGCACCACGCCCGCGCCCTCGTCCGGCAGGACCTGCTCGACCAGGACGTGCAACCGGTGGTCGTGGTGCCCGGGCCCGCGGCGCACAGCGCCCGGGTCCGTCACCTGATCGGCGACCGGGCCATCGTCGTGTCGTCCGCGGGCGCCCAGGCACATCAGGCGGCCGGACTGGACCGGACCCTGTTCCTGCAGCACAGTGGTGTCGTGCTCGTGGACGCCGCGGGCTCGGTGCGCTACCGGCTGGTGAGCGCCCTGCCCACCGGAAGCTTCGACGGCCCGGCTTTACGGGCCGCGATCGAGCGGCTGTCAGAGCGATGACCAGGCAGCGCACCGCGGCCGCCGTCGGCAGCTCGATCTTCTTCGCGCTGGCCCCGGGCACCGTGGCCGGCCTCGTCCCGTGGTCACTGACCGGCTGGCACCTGCACCACGCCTGGCTCCCGGTCCGGATCGTCGGCGGTGCACTGATCGTGATCGCACTGCCCGTGCTGGTCGCCGCGTTCGTGCGCTTCGTCCGCGAGGGCATCGGCACTCCCGCGCCGGTGGCCCCCACCGAGCACCTCGTCGTCGGCGGTCTCTACCGGTACGTGCGCAACCCGATGTACCTCGCGGTGACCGCCCTCATCGTCGGGCAGGCGCTGCTGCTCGGCCAACTCGGACTGCTCTGGTACGCCGCGATCGTCGCGGCCGCGATGGTCGCGTTCGTCCACGGCTACGAACAGCCGACGCTGAGCGAACGGTACGGCGCCGAGTACGACCGATACCGCGACGCCGTACCGGGTTGGTGGCCCCGACTCCGCCCCTGGCAGCCTCGATAGGCGGGCCACCCGACCACAGCGTGTGTCCTGGGTCACGGTCAGCCGTGTCGAGACGCCGCGCACGGCTCCGTCCCTGTGGTGTCCACAAGAGAGGAAAGGGATCATCATGGCGGAGGCCGAACAGCGGGGCCACGCTTCTGGACGTGTGGCGATCAAGCTGGAGCACATCGCCATCGTCGTCGACGACCTCGCGGCCACCATCGCGTTCTTCGCCGAGCTCGGGCTCGATCTCGAAGGCGAGGCGACGCTCGAGGGAGACACGGTGGACCGGCTCTGCGGGCTCGACCGGGTCCACACGGACATCGCGATGATGCGCACCCCGGACGGCCACGGACAGCTCGAGCTGACCAAGTACCACTCGCCGCAGGGGCCGGCAGGCGACCCGGGTGCTGCGCCGAACACGCCAGGAATCCGGCACATCGTGTTCGCGGTCGCGGACATCGAGGACGTCCTCGACCGCTTGCGGTCCCATGGCGCGGAACTCGTCGGCGAGCTCGTGCAGTACGAGACCAGCTACCGGCTCTGCTACGTCCGCGGCCCCGGGGGGATCATCATCGAGCTGGCGGAGCCGCTCGGGCGGTGAGCCCGGCCAGCTGCTCGGCCAGCTCGGCCCGGGACCGGATGCCGAGCTTCGTGTAGACCTTCCGCAGGTGGTACTCGACGGTCTTCGGGCTCAGGAACAGCGCCGCGGCGACCTCGCGGGTGGTCCGTCCTTCGCCCAGCAGCAACGAGACCTGCAGCTCCTGGGGCGTCAGCGTCTGCACCCCGCTCGGCTCGCGGCGGCGGATCGACTCCCCCGTCGCCTCCAGCTCACCGGCGGCGAGGTCGGCCCACCGCGCCGCACCCAGCTCGTCGAAGACGGCCAGCGCGGCCCGCAGCGGCGCCCGCGCGTCGGAGCGCCTGCGGGCTCGCCGCAGCCGGGCCCCGTAGGCGAGCCGGGTGCGGGCGGTCTCGTAGACGTCCAGGGTGTGCGCGTGGAGCTCCAGAGCGGCCGGGAAATACGTGTCCAGGTCCGCGTCGTCGCCGAGCAGACCCAGCGTGCGCTGCGCCCGTGCCAGCGCCCACGGCTGTCCTTTCGCGACAGCGGCGTCGGCGAACCGGCGCGCAGCCTGCCCGGCGTCCTCGGGGCGGCCCAGCCGCAGCAGCGCGTCGGCGAGCTCCGCCGCGGGCGAGAGGTCCGGATCGGACAGTCGCAGCGTGTCCCGCAGCGCGTCGATCTCCTCGAGGTGGGCGAGCGCGCGGCCGGCCTCGCCCAGGCCGAGCTCCAGCTCGGCGAGCGCGAACAGCGACCAGATCCGGGCGACGTGGATGTCGCGGTCTCGGCACAGCGGCAGCGACTCGGCGACGAGCGCGCGGCACTGCTCCTCGCGGCCGAGGCGTGCCCGCAGCCACGCGAGCCCGGACAGGCACATCGCGAGCTCGGTGTCCTGGCCGGTCTCCCGCGCGAGCCGGACCGCTTCGTCGTAGGTCGCCTCCGCGCGCGCCCACCGGTTCGTGGTCGCGTCGTCGCGGGCGACGTGGAACAGCAGCGACGGCAACGCGCCGACCGCCGCGTCCGCGCGCGCGTCATGGACGACGCGGCGCAGCTCGTCGCCGGTGTCGCTCTCGCGAAGGAACATCGGCCCGAGCATCAGCCACGGCAGGCGCCGCTGGTCGTCGCGCAGCTGGCCCGACTCGGTCAGCAGCGCCACGGCGGTGCGGATCTGGCCGGCGCCGCCATCGTTGGCGAGGATGCGCGCCACGCCGGCGGCGATCTGCCCGAGCCCGCGCGACCGCGGCGAGGTGACCCGGTCCAGCTCCGCCTCGATCTCACGGGCCAGCTCCAGCCCGGTGACCGCGTCCGCGAGGTAGAAGCAGACGCCGACCGCGTCGGCGAGCTGCACCACGCGGGAGTCCGCGTCGGGCGCGGCGGCCGCCGCCGCACGCAGGATGTCCCGCGACTCCGACAGCGACCCGGTCCGCAGCGCGATCGCGCCGCGCAGTTCCAGCGCACGCAGCCGCACGCCCGGCGACGCCGGATCGCGCGCGGCGGTCAGCAGAGCGAGTGCCCGCGCCCCGGATCCGCCCAGCCAGGCGGACTCCGCGGCGGCGACGCAAAACAGACTGTGCCGGTCGGTGTCCGGGCTCAGCCGGGCGGCCCGCTCGAACGCGGCCGCGGCGACGTCGTGCGCGCTGCGCCGGTGCGCGCGGCCGGCCGCCTCGGCGACGAGCCCGGCGACCCGCCGGTCGGGACCGAGGGTGGCCTCCGCGAGGTGCCAGGCGTAGCGGTCCGGGTCTCCCGGACCGACCGCCTCGGCGACCGCCCGGTGCACGGCGCGGCGGTGCTCCGGCCGCGCGTCGCCGTACACCGCGGCGCGCACGAGCGGGTGCCGGAATCGGACGTCGTCGCCCTCGAGGCGGACCAGGCCCGCCTCCTCCGCCTCGGCCAGCGCGCCGATGTCCACGCCAAGGCGTTCGCACGCGGCCGCCACCACGCGCAGGTCCCCGCCCGCGACCGCGGCGACGGTCAGCGCCACCCGGCCTGCCTCCCCGAGCGAGCCCGCGCGCGCGGCGAACGCGGTCACCAGCGTCGCCGGCACGGGCAGCGGCGCGGTGGGAAACATGGGCACCTCGCCCCCTTCCGCCAGCTCGATCAGCGCGAGCGGGTTGCCGGCCGTGGCCCGGTGCAGCCGCATCACCGACTCGGGCGAGGCGTCGGCGTGGCGGGACACGAGCTCCGTGGCGGCCGCGAGCCCGATGCCCGACAGCGGCAGCTGCGGCAGCTGGCGGGTGCCGTCGGGCTCGGGCGTGCGGGACGCGACGAGCACGACGATCGGGTCGGCCATCAGCCGCCGGGCGGCGAAGGCGAGCGCGTCGGCGGACGGCCGGTCGAACCAGTGCATGTCGTCGAGCAGGACCGCCACCGGCCGCTCCTCGGCGTAGCGGCACAGCAGGCTCAGGGTCGCCGCGCCGATGGCGAACCGGTCCCCCGGGTCGCCGGGCCGCAGCATCAGCGCCGCGGCGAGCGCGTCGGCCTGCGGTGCGGGGATGGCGGCGAGGTGGCCCAGCGCCGGGCGCAGCACCTGGTGCAGCGCGCCGAACGGGATGCCCTGCTCGGACTCGCTGCCCGCGCCGCGCAGCACGCCCATGCCCGCGGTGTGCCGCACCGCGTCCTCCAGCAGCGCGGTCTTACCCACCCCGGGCTCGCCGGTCACGACGAGCACGCCGCTCTGCCCGATCCGCGCGCCCGCGACCAGGCGTTCGATCACGCCTCGCTCGGTGTCACGACCTACCAGCACACGGCAAGACTAGGTGGGTCACCTGATGCCGCAAGGGACTTGCCGCTCGTAGCTTTCCCGTCACCGACGGAGAAAGGACGTCAGATGACGATCACCGAGCCCACCACCGAAGTGGACCCCGACAAGGTCATGCAGTTCGTGTTCCGCGCCGTCGACGAGGCGGGCGCCACCCTGAACGCCGCCCTCGTCGTGCTCGGCGACAAGCTCGGCTACTACCGCGTCCTGGCCGCCGAGGGGGCGGCCACGGCCGCGGAGCTCGCCGAGCGCAGCGGCACCGCCGAGCCGTACGCGCGGGAATGGCTCAACGCTCAGGCAGCAGGTGGTTACGTGACGTACGACCCGGACACCGGCCGCTACACCTTGCCACCCGAGCACGCGGTGGCCCTGACGATCGAGGACAGCCCGGCGTTCGTGCCCGGCCTGTTCCAGATCGCACTGGGCACCGTGACCGACACCGCGGCGGTGCTCGACGCCGCGCGCAGCGGTTCCGGCGTCGGCTGGCACGAGCACAACACCGACGTGCACGTCGGCTGCGAACGCTTCTTCCGGCCCAGCTACCACGCGAACCTGGTGGCGTCGTGGCTGCCCGCGCTCGACGGCGTCGTCCCGAAGCTAGAGGCAGGCGCGCGCGTCGCGGACATCGGATGTGGACACGGCGCGTCCACGATCCTGATGGCGCAGGCGTTCCCGCGTTCGACGTTCGTCGGGTCGGACTACCACCCGGAGTCGATCGAGACCGCGCGGCGGCGGGCCGCCGACGCGGGCGTGGCCGACCGCGTGCGGTTCGAGGTGGCGCCCGCCGACGGGTTCCCCGGCGAAGGCTTCGACCTCGTGACGATGTTCGACTGCCTGCACGACATGGGCGACCCGGTCGGCGCCGCGCGGCACGTCCGGCGCGCACTGGCCCCCGACGGCACGTGGATGGTCGTCGAGCCGATGGCGGGCGACCGCGTCGAGGAGAACTTCAACCCGGTGGGCCGGGCGTACTACGGGTTCTCGACGCTGCTGTGCACGCCCGCATCGCTGTCCCAGGACGTCGGGCTCGCGCTCGGCACGCAGGCGGGTCCCGCCCGGCTGCGCGACGTGACCGTGGCCGGTGGGTTCACCCGCTTCGCGCGGGTCGCCGAGACGCCGTTCAACCAGGTGCTGGAAGTGCGCCCGTAGGCGCACAATCGCTGAGAAGGCGCGATGGGGTGAGCACGATGGACTACGAGCCGAGCGGGACCGGGACGGTGTCGCGCGCCGGGGTGCGCATCGCCTACAAGGTATACGACAACCCGGGTCGGCCGACGATCCTGCTGATGCCGACGTGGTCGATCATCCCGTCCCGATTCTGGCGGCTGCAGCTGCCCTACCTCGCGCGGCACTACCGGGTGGTGACGTTCGACGGGCGGGGCAGCGGCGAGTCGGAACGCCCGGCCGGCGCGGTGTCCTACCTGGACAGCGAGTACGCCGCCGACGCGGTCGCCGTCATGGACGCTACCGGCACCGGCCGGGCCGTTCTCGTGGGGCTCTCCTGCGGGGCGACCTGGTCGGTGCACGTGGCCGCGCGCCACCCGGACCGCGTCGACGGCGTCGTGGCCATCGGGCCCTCGTGCGGGCTCGGGGTGCGCCAGCCCGACCGGGAGGCCTTCGCGTGGGACGCGCGCCTGGACACCACCGAGGGCTGGGCGAAGTACAACCGCTACCACTGGCTCGAGGGCGGCTACGACGACTTCGTCGACTTCTTCATGGCGAACATGTTCCCGGAACCGCACTCCACCAAGCAGATCGAGGACTGCGTCGCCTGGGCGCACGAGGTCACGCCGGAGACGCTCGCGGACACGACCGCGGGCCGGCTGGGCTGCGACGGCGCGGTCCGCGAGCCGCTCGAGGAGCTCTGCCCGCTGGTGCGCTGCCCGGTACTGGTGATCCACGGGACCGACGACCGGATCCGGTCGCACAGGGTCGGCGCGCGGCTGGCCGAGCTGACCGGCGGCTCGCTGGTGCTGCTGGAGGAAGCGGGCCACGGGCCGACCGGACGCGCGCCGGTCGAGGTGAACCTGCTGATCAAGGAGTTCGCCGACCGCGTGTACCCGCCGGTGGTGGCCACGCGGGTGCCGCGCCCGCTGTCTCGGCGGCCGCGGGCGCTGTACCTCAGCTCGCCGATCGGACTCGGCCACGCCCGGCGCGACCTCGCCATCGCCACGGAGCTGCAGCGGCTGCACCCGGACCTGGAGATCGACTGGCTCGCGCAGCATCCGGTCACGACGCTGCTCGACCCGTCCCGGGTGCACCCGGCATCGGCGTGGCTCGCGAACGAGTCGTCCCATGTGGAGCAGGAGGCAGGCGAGCATGACCTGCACGCGTTCCAGGCGATCCGCCGGATGGACGCGATCCTGGTGCGCAACTTCATGGTCTTCCACGAGGTGGCCGAGACCGAGCGCTACGACCTGGTGATCGGCGACGAGGCGTGGGACCTCGACTACTTCCTGCACGAGAACCCGCGCCTGAAGCGGTTCGCATTCGCGTGGCTGACCGACTTCGTGGGCTGGCTGCCGATGCCCGACGGCGGCGAGCGCGAGGCGGCGCTCACGGCGGACTACAACGCGGAGATGCTCGAGCAGCGGGCCCGGCTGCGGCGGGTCCGGGACCGCTCGGTCTTCGTCGGCGACGCGGACGACGTGGTGCCGATGTCGTTCGGCCCCGGGCTGCCCGGGATTCGCGAGTGGACGGTCGACAACTACGACTTCGCCGGCTACGTCACGGGCTTCGCGGAGCCCGCGGAGCCGGACGAGGCGGAGCGCGCGGCGGTGCGACGCCGGCTCGGCTGCGGCGCGGGCGACCTGCTGTGCGTGGTCACGGTCGGCGGCTCGGGGGTTGGCGAGCCGCTGCTGCGCCGCGTG
>Ga0164241_10001476_pt1 | contig 28861 bp, 31 predicted proteins | sample OricomyardsoilBY_FD_108780 | JGI IMG/M metagenome (GOLD analysis project Ga0164241, IMG submission 108780) | Backyard soil microbial communities from Emeryville, California, USA - Original compost - Back yard soil (BY) | ecosystem: Environmental > Terrestrial > Soil > Unclassified | place: USA... | reverse complement strand
GTTCGCCGCCGACCGCATCCCCCACTGCACCCACCCCTTGCGCCGGTTGAACTCGGCCACCAGCCCCAGCCACTCCCGCGTCTCGGCGGCCAACCGCGCCGCCATCGACGTGATCCGCCCCTCTAACACCTCCAACGGAGTTTCTTCAACCTCAACCTGAGGTTGAGGCATTTCAGGAGGGTCGACCGGCAAGTCCGCGGGCTCCGGCAGCGAGCTGGCGAGCGGATTCGGGAACCACCCCGAACCGGCGGACTGCAGCCGGTCGCGATGCGGACCGCTCTGCCACATCGCCAACATGTCCACCTCGGTCAATTCGTCCGCCAGATCCGTCATCACGCACCCCTTTGCCATCCTCGATCCCCGTCCCGAACGGGTGTCCACACGCTAACCGGAGGGTCTGACAGTGCCCGATATGACCGTTGACAACCCGAATGACGTTTCCGCGGGAACGCTCAACCCACTTGGGCGACCGGCTGCAGCGCCGGCCGGGCGACACCGGGAACGATCCGCACCGCGTCCCGGTCGACCTGCAGCAGCAGTTCCACAGCAGCGCCCTGGCCGGCTGCCCGCCGACCGCCTACCTGCACGGCCAGTTCCCGATCCCGCAACCGGCCGTGCCCACTACCCAGGCCGTGCCACCCGGCCCACCGGGCGGTGAGCACCAGGTCGGCGCCCGGCCACGGACCGGCGACCAGCAACACCGTGCCGCGCTGCCGGAGCCGGCCGACGATCACCCGCTGCCGGGACGGCGCCGGCCGGACGGAGGAGGGCAGCGACACCGCGATCAGGTCCACCCCGTCGATCAGGATCGAGACGACCTGCAGCACGTCAGCGCCGGGGTCGGGAATGACGGCGACCCGGTCGAGGTCGACACCAAGTTCGGCGGCGGCCCGCAGCCCGAGATCGGGCATGCCGACCAGCGCTGCCCAGCGCCCCGCCGTCCCGCCGGGCCCGGCGAGCAGGGTGCAAAGCAGGCTGGTCGCGCCCTGACCGAGCACGCTGACCACCGACCCGCGGGCCAGCCCACCCCGGGGGAGCGCCGCAGCGAGTGGGGCAGCGACGGGAAGAACAGCCAAGCTATCGAACACGCGTTCGATGCTAGATCGAGGCCACCCAGCGCCGCAACACCTCGGCCCCGGCATCACCCGACTTCTCCGGGTGGAATTGGGTGGCCGACAGCGGGCCGTTCTCCACCGCGGCCACGAAGCGATCGCCGCCGTGCTCGGCCCAGGTCACCACGGGCGGAGTGAAGGGGTCGGACACCTCCAGTTCCCAGCGACGGACCGCGTAGGAGTGCACGAAGTAGAAGCGCGTCTCCGGGTCCAGGCCCTCGAACAGCACCGACCCCGCCCCGGGCGACACGGTGTTCCAGCCCATGTGCGGCACGATCGGCGCCTGCAACCGCTCCACCGTCCCCGGCCACTCGCCGACCCCCGCGGTCTGGACGCCGTGCTCGACGCCCCGCTCGAACAGGATCTGCATGCCCACGCAGATGCCCAGCACCGGCCGGTTCCCGGCCACCCGCCGGTCGATGATCCGCTGCCCGCGCACCGCGGTCAGCCCCTGCATGCACGCCTCGTACGCGCCGACGCCCGGCACCACCAGGCCGTCGGCATTCAACGCAAGATCGAAGTCGGACGTCACGGTCACCGAGGCACCGGTGCGCTGTAAAGCCCGTTCCGCCGACGCGAGGTTGCCCGACCCGTAGTCGAGCACTACCAAGTCGGTCATGAGATCAACCACGCGATCCCGCCGACGATGCAGGCCGCGGCGAACACGCCGAGGATGACGGCCGCCGGCACCGATTTGCGCGACAGCGAGATCACCCCACCGATCAGGAACCCACCGAGCCCGATCAGCACGATCGGCAGGACCTGCGTCACAAGACGCCCTTGGTGGACGGGATGCCCTGCACCCGCGGGTCCGGTTCCACCGCCTGCCGCAGCGCCCGGGCGATCGCCTTGTACTGGGCCTCGCAGATGTGGTGCGGGTCGCGTCCGTAGAGCACCCGGACGTGCAGGTTCATCCGGGCATGGAAGGCCAGCGAGTCGAACACGTGGGTGTTGAGCACCACCGGATAGTTGTTGCCGACGACGAATCCGGACACGCTCTCCGGCTCCACATGCACGCTGTACGGCCGGCCGGACAGGTCGATCGCGGCGTGCGCGAGGGCCTCGTCCATCGGCACGAAGGCGTCACCGAAGCGCCGGATGCCCTTCTTGTCACCGACCGCCTGGCCGATCGCCTGGCCGAGCACGATCGCGGTGTCCTCCACGGTGTGGTGCGCGTCGATGTCGACGTCGCCGACGGATCGCACGGTCAGGTCGAACAGACCGTGCACGCCGAACGAGATGAGCATGTGGTCGTAGAACCGCACGCCGGTGGAGATCTCCACCTGCCCCGTGCCGTCCAGGTCCAGGTCGACCAGCACGCTCGACTCGCTCGTGGTGCGCTCGATGCGCGCCCGCCGGCCCATCAGTTCTCCTTCAACGATCGGGACACCTTGATCAGCACATCGTTCTCGGCGTCCGTGCCGATGGTGGTCCGCAGGTAGCCGGGAATGCCCACGTCCCGCACCAGCACCCCGGCGTCCAGGTACTGCTGCCAGGTCGCCTTCGCGTCGACGAAATCGCCGAACAGCAGGAAGTTGGCGTCGGAGTCGATCACCCGCAGGCTCAGGCCGGCAAGTGCGGCCGCCACCCGGTTCCGCTCGGCGACGAGATGAGCAACCGACGCGAGCGTGTCGTCGGCGTGCCGGAGCGCGGCCAGCGCGGCCGCCTGGGTGAGGGTCGACAGGTGGTAGGGCAGCCGGACCAGCAACAGCGCGTCGATCACCGCGGGCGCGGCGGCCAGGTAACCCAGCCGACCGCCGGCGAACGCAAACGCCTTGGACATCGTCCGCACCACGACGAGTTTCGCCGGGAAATCGGCGATCAGCTCAATGGCCGAGGGGCGGGACGAGAACTCGGCGTACGCCTCGTCCACCACCACGATGCCCGGCGTCACCTGCGCCAGCCGAGCCACGTCAGCCGGCGGCAGCGACCCGCCGGTCGGGTTGTTCGGGCTGGTGATGAACAGCACATCCGGCCTGCACTCGGCAACCAACTCCACGGCCGCGGACGTGTCGACGGTGAAGTCGGGCCGTCGCGGGCAGGACAGCCAGGTCGTGCGGGTGCCGGAGGCGATGATCGGGTGCATCGAATACGACGGCTCGAAGCCCAGCGCGCTCCGGCCGGGGCCGGCGAAAGCCTGCAGCAACTGCAGCAGGATCTCGTTGGATCCGTTGGCCGCCCACACGTTCGCGCCGGTCAGCGGCACGCGGGTGGACCTGGACAGGTAGTCGGCCAGCGCGGAGCGCAGCGCGACGGCGTCCCGGTCCGGGTACCGGTTCAGGTCGACCGCGGCGGCGGCGACCGACGCGGCCAGGTCGGCGACCAGCGCGTCCGACGGCGGGTACGGGTTCTCGTTGGTGTTGATCCGCACCGGCACGTCCAGCTGCGGTGCGCCGTAGGGCGACTTGCCGACCAGATCCGCGCGCAGCGGCAGGTCGGCCAGCGTGACGTCGTTCACGAGGAGAACCTCACTGAAACCTCACAGCGACCGCTTCACCGTGCGCCGGCAGGTCCTCGGCGGCCGACAGGGCGGCGACGTGCGGCGCGACCTCGCGGAGCGCGTCGGCGGTGTAGTCGATGACCTGCTGCTGCCGCAGGAACGTGGTGGCGGCCAGCCCGGCCGAGAACCGGGCCGACCCGCCGGTGGGCAGCACGTGATTGGACCCGGCGCAGTAGTCGCCGAGCGACACCGGCGAGTAGGACCCGACGAACACCGCGCCGGCGTTGCGCACCCGGGCGGCGACGGCGGCGTCGTCGCGGGTCTGGATCTCCAGGTGCTCGGCAGCGTAGGCGTCGGCGACGGCCAGCGCGTCGTCCAGCGAGGCGACGAGCACCACGCCCGACTGCGGCCCGGTCAGCGCCTGCGTGATCCGCTCGGTGTGCTTGGTCGCGGCGACCCGGGCCGGCAACACCGCATCCACCGCATCGGCCAGTTCGGGAGAGGTGGTGATCAGCACCGACGCCGCCAGCGGGTCGTGCTCGGCCTGCGAGATCAGGTCGGCGGCGACGTACTCGGGGTCGGCCGAGTCGTCGGCGATCACTGCAATCTCAGTCGGGCCGGCCTCCGAGTCGATGCCGACGACGCCGCGCAGCAGCCGCTTGGCCGCGGTGACGTACACGTTCCCTGGCCCGGTGATGACATCCACGTCGACCAGCAGGGCAAGCATGGCGACCGCCTGCGCGCCACCGGCCGCGTAGACCTCGTCGATGCCCAGCAGCGCGCACGCGGCCAGCACGTTGCGGTCGGGCCAGCCGTCGTTGTCCTTCTGCGGCGGGGAGGTGACGGCGATCGCATCCACCCCGGCGACCTGCGCGGGGACCACGTTCATCACGACGCTGGACGGGTACAGCGCGCGACCGCCCGGCACATACAGGCCGACCCGCCGCACCGGGACCCAGCGCTGCCGCACGACGCCGCCGGTCGCCAGCGTGGTGACGGTCTCGGCCGGCAGTTGCGCCTCGTGCCCGGCCCGGGCCCGGGCGATTGACTCGACCAGCGCGTCGCGGATCGGCCCGGTCAGTGCGTCGGCCGCCTCCTCGATCACGTGCGCCGGAACCCGCAGCGAGGCAGGCCGCACCCCGTCGAACCGCTGCGCGGCGTCCAGCACGGCGTCGGCGCCGCGGGCCCGAACGTCGTCGATGATCGGCACGACGGCGGCCGTCGCGGCACCGATGTCGACGGCGGCGCGGGGCAGCACGTCACCGAGCGAGGGGGGGAGCCCATCGCGCAGGTCGATCCGTTGGAGCATGGGTAGAGCCTAAAGGTCAGTCGACCAGGTCGAGACCGATGTCCAGAGCCGGGGCCGAATGGGTGAGCGCACCCACCGCCAGGTAGTCGACGCCCGTGTCGGCCACCGCGAGAGCCCCGGCCAGGGTGAGCCCTCCGGACGCCTCCAGGTGGACGGAGCGGGGCAGGGCGCGGGCCCGGCGCACTGCCTCTGCCGTGTCGGCCAACGAGAAGTTGTCCAGCAGCACCAATTCCGCGCCGGCGCCGACCGCCTCGTCGAACTGGTCGAGGGTGTCGACCTCGACCTCCAGCATGATGTCCGGGTCCAGCGCGCGGACCGCCTTGATCGCCGCGGTGACCGATCCGGCCGCGGCGACGTGGTTGTCCTTGATCAGCGCGGCGTCGCCCAGGCTCATCCGATGGTTGACCCCGCCCCCGCAGCGCACCGCATACTTCTCCAGCGCGCGCAGCCCCGGCAGCGTCTTGCGGGTGTCCCGGATCCGCGCGCCGGTGCCGGCGATCGCATCCACCCAGGTCCGGGTGGCCGTGGCGATGCCGGACAGGTGGGTGAGCAGGTTCAGCGCGGTCCGCTCGGCGGTGAGGATGCCGGCGGTCGGGCCGTCCACGACCAGCGCCGGTTCCCCCGGCACCAGCGCGCCGCCGTCGGGCACCAGTTGTTCCACCCGCACGTGCGGCCCGATGACGGTGCGGAACACCTGCGCGGCGATCGACCCGCCGGCCAGTACGCCGGGCTGGCGGGGGGTGAGCTGGGCTCGTGCCGATTGATCGGCCGGCACGGTGGCCAGCGTAGTGACGTCGGGGCCGTCGGCGAGGTCCTCGGCCAGCGCCCGGTCGATGACGGACTGATCCATCACTGCGCCGCCACCGGTTGGACCACCTCGATGGCTTCGTCCCGCCACCGCACCAGCACCGGGCGCTCCCATTCGGACGACCGGTCCGGGTGGTCGGTTCGCACGTGGCAGCCCCTTGATTCGGTGCGAACCTCGGCCGCGGCGAGCAAGGCGCCGGCGGCCAGGGCCAGGTTCGCGGTTTCAACGGACAGCCGGCTGTACGGAGCAGAAGAGTCTGCCACCCCGGCGATCGCCGACTGCGCGGCCAGCAGCCCGGGCAGGTCGCGGCCGATGCCGGCGCTGCTGCTCATCGTCGCCTGCAACTCCGTCCGGCCGGCCGGATCGGCTGCCGGGGCAGGCGTGAGGATCAGTTCGGCGGGCCGGGACGTCTCCGCGGAAACGTCTGCGCGCACCCCTGCGGCCGCCCGCTCCCCCATCACCAGGCCCTCCAGCAGGGAATTCGACGCCAGTCGGTTCGCGCCGTGCAGGCCGGTGCGGGCGACCTCGCCGACGGCGAGCAGGCCGGGCACGGTGGTCCGGCCGTCCAGGTCGGTGAGCACACCGCCGCAGTGATAGTGCGCCGCCGGGGCGACCGGGATCGGCTCGCTGGTCGGGTCCACCCCGGCCGCGGCGCAGGCGGCGGACACGGTCGGGAACCGTCGGCGGAACACGTCCGGCGCGATGCCGGTGGCGTCCAGGTACACGTGGTCCCAGGCGGGGTTGGTGGCAAGTCGACGGGTGATGGCCAGCGACACCACGTCCCGCGGAGCCAGGTCCGTCAGTGGGTGCACGCCGCGCATGACCCGCTCGCCGGCGGCGTCGATCAGCACCGCACCCTCGCCGCGAACCGCCTCGGTGACCAGGGCGCGGTGGCCGAGGTCGCCCGGTCCGGTCCACAGAACGGTCGGGTGGAACTGCATGAACTCGACGTCGGCCAGCGCCGCCCCGGCGCGCAGTGCCATCGCCAGGCCGTCGGCGGTCGCAACGCCAGGGTTGGTGGTGGCCGCGTACAGATGGCCGGCACCGCCGGTGGCCAGCACCACCGCGGCGGCCCGGATCAGCCCGACCCGCCCGTCCGGGGCGAGCACCGACAGCCCGCGGGCCCGTCCGGAGCCGTCCAGCACCACGTCCAGCGCCAGGTGGTCGGCCAGCACGCAGGGCAGTCCGGCGGCGGCCAGCAGCGCGCGCTCGATCTCGGCGCCGGTCGCGTCGCCGCCGGCGTGGATGACCCTGTTGGCGGTGTGCCCGCCCTCCCGGGTGCGCAGCAGTCCCTCCGGCCCGGCGTCGAATGCGGCCCCACGCCGGATAAGCCTTGCCACGGCGCCCGGCCCCGCACCCAGGATCAGCTCGACCGCGGCCGGGTCGCTCAACCCGGACCCGGCGACCAGGGTGTCCCGCGCGTGCGCGGCGATGCTGTCGCCGGCATCGTGCTCGTCGCGGACGACGGCGACGCCGCCCTGTGCCCACGAGGTGTTCGCCTCGTCCGGCGCGCCCTTGGTGACGACCAGGACCCGGAGCGAGGACAGTTCGAGAGCGGCCGTCAGGCCGGCGACACCGGTGCCGACGACCACCACGTCGGTGGTCGCCTCCCAGTCCGGCAGCAGCGCCCCCGCCGCGAAGATGCTCACTCCCCGCCCCCGCTCATCCCGATGCCGATCATCCGCTCGACTGCGCCGCGCGCCCGGGCCGCGACATCGGGGTCGACGACGACCTCGTCGCGCAGCTCCTCCAGCGACCGCAGCAGCTTCGCCGGGGTGATCATCTTCATGTACTTGCAGGACGCCCGGTCGTTGACGGCCAGGAAGTCCACGCCCGGCGCGGCCCGCTTGAGTTGGTGGATCATGCCGATCTCGGTGGCCACCAGCACCTGCTTCGAGCGCCCGACGCGCGCGGCGTCCACCATCTCGCCGGTGGACAGGATCTTCACCCGCTCGGCCGGCACGGCGCCCGCGGTGGCCAGGTACAGCGCACTGGTCGCGCACCCGCACTCCGGGTGGATGTACAGGTCGGCGTCCGGGTGGGCTTTCGCCTGTTCGGTCAGCTGACCGCCGTTGATGCCGGCGTGCACGTGGCACTCGCCGCCCCACACCTGGATGTTGTCCCGGCCCAGGATCCGCCGGACGTGCGCGCCGAGGAATTGATCGGGCCCGAAGAGCACCGGGGTGTCCTCGGGGATCGATCGGACGACCTCGACGGCATTGGAGGAGGTGCAGCAGATGTCGGTCTCCGCCTTCACCTCGGCGGTGGTGTTCACGTAGGACACGACGACGGCGCCGGGGTTGGCGGCCTTCCACTCGCGCAGCTGGTCGGCGGTGATCGAATCGGCCAGCGAACAGCCGGCATCGGCGTCCGGGATCAGCACGGTCTTCTCCGGCGAGAGAATCTTGGCGGTCTCGGCCATGAAGTGCACCCCGCAGAACACGATGGTCTGCTGCGGGGCGGTCGCCGCGATCCGGGACAGCGCCAGCGAGTCGCCGACGTGATGCGCGATGTCCTGGATGGCACCCACCTGATAGTTGTGCGCCAGGATGACGGCGTTGCGGCGTTCGGCCAGGTCACGGACCCGCGAGGCCCAATCCGCGGGCAGGTCACGAGTCGGATCGGTGTCGATCGCGAGCGTCGCTGTCATGTGGTCCTCCACCCTATGCCTGGTTTTCGACTACTGATCGAAAACGCCCTGAGTCTAGCAGGTGGGTTATCGACTTACAATCGGGAACATGCTTCCCGGGGGGTCGGGCTCACCGACGGGCCGCAAGACGGCCAGCCTGCTCGAGGTGCTGGCGGCCGTGTTCACCGTCCATCGGGACCGAGACCACAGGCCACGGCTGCAACTGCTTCTCTGGCGCCGGGCCCGGGAACCGGACGCCGGCAGGTGGGCCCTGCCCGGCGGCGTGGTGTGGGACAACGAGGACGTGGACGCCTCGGCGCGCCGGCAACTGGCCGAAAAGGTCGACCTGCAGCAGGTGTCGCATCTGGAGCAGACCGGGGTGTTCTCCGACCCCGGGCGGATGCCGGACGTCCGCATGGTGGCCACCGGATTCCTCGGCCTGGTGCCGATGGATGCCGACCCGACGCTGCCCGCGGACACCGCCTGGCATCCGGTCGACGCGCTGCCCGACATGGCGTTCGACCACGCGATCATCGCGGACCGGGCGTTGCAGCGGCTGCAGGCCAAACTCTCCTACACCAACATCGGCTTCGCCCTGGTCCCGGTGTCGTTCACGCTGGCCGAACTCGGCCGGATCTACGCCGCTGCCCTGGGCCACGACGTCGACGTCACCAACCTGCAACGCATCCTGACCCGAAGACGCATGCTCGAACCCACCGGCTCGACCGCTCCCCCGGGCCCGAGCGGCGGCCGGCCCGCGGCCATGTACCGCTTCAGCGTCGGTGAGTACCGGGTCACGGATCCGTTCGCGGCGTTCCGGCCACCGGGATCGTAGGAATGCCCAGGTCCGGCCGCCCGTTCCAGGCGACCAGGAACGTATAGACCACGGCCGCAACGGCCGGCTGCGCCAGGACGGCAAGTATCGTCCCGGTGGCCGGCGGCGCGGTCACGATCGAGTCCGCCGACGACGCCCCGACCGAGGCCGGGTCGGTGCCGGGCGCGATGAGCAGACCCAGCCCCCAGGCGATCAGCGCGCCGGCCAGCGACCCGCCGATCAGGGTCAGCTGCATCCGCCAGCCACGGGCCGCCGTGAACCGCCACGCGCCCACCGCGGTCAGCACCCCGACGAGGATGCCCAGCCAGCAGAACAGCGCCAGGCTGACGTAGTGGTAGCTGGAGGTGGTCGGCAGGGCGCCGTACCGGCCGTCGGCGAGCACCTTGTACGGCACCCCCGGTGCCAGGAACGCCCAGAGCAGGCCCTGCACCACCCCGGCGGCACCGCAGACCGCCACCAGGAGTGCCTCGCTGCGTCTCACGAGGCGATGCAGTCCGCGCCGAGCAACGCCTTCAGGTCACCGATCAGCGCCGACGTCCGGGTGACCCGCAATCCGTCGTCCAGTTTCAGGGTGGTGATCCGGGACCCGTTGAGCAGCTTGAGATGCACCGCGGTCGTGCCGGGGTGGGCCTGCAGGACGTCCTTGAGGCGATCGACCACCGGCGGCGTACAGCGATTCGCGGCGATCGACACCTGCACCGGGCCCCTGCCCGGGTCCTGGGACAGGTCTGGCACCACCACCGACTGGGCGTGCACCGACAGCCGGTCCTCCGACCGGGCCACCCGCGCCTTGACCAGCACGATCGCGTCCTCGGCCAGCAGCATCGCGCACTCGGTGTAGACCTTCGGGAAGAACGCCACCTCCACCCCGCCGGCCAGGTCCTCCAGCGTCGCCGACGCCCACGGGTCACCCTTCTTGGTCAGCCGCCGCTGCAGGTTGGTCAGGATGCCGCCGACCGTGACCATGGCCCGGTCCGGGATGGTGCCGTCCAGGATGTCCGGGATGGACGCGTCGGACTGCGCCGACAGGATGTGCTCGACTCCGGCCAGTGGGTGTCCGGACACGTAGAGCCCCAACATCTCCCGCTCGAACCCCAGGCGCAGCTTGGTGTCCCACTCGGTGTCCGGTACCTGCCCGCGGAACGTGTCGCCCTTCTCCTCCTGGGTCATCTCACCGAACAGGTCGAACTGACCGATCGCCTCGGCCTTTTTCAGGCCGAGCACCTCGTCGACGGCCCGCACGTGGTCCATCAGCAGACCCTTGCGCGGGTGCCCCATCGAGTCGAACGCCCCGGCCTTGATCAGCGACTCGACCACCTTCTTGTTGCAGGCGGTGGCGTCCACCTTGTCCAGGAAGTCGTAGAAGTCGGTGTACGCGCCCTTGTCCTTGCGGCAGGCCACGACCGAGGCGACCACACCGGTGCCGACGTTGCGCACCGCGGACAGGCCGAACCGGATGTCGGTACCCACCGGGGCGAAGTACTGCCCGCTGGCGTTGACGTCGGGCGGCAGCACCTTGATCCCCATGGTGCGACATTCGGCCAGGTAGATGGCCATCTTGTCCTTGTCGTCGCCGACCGAAGTGAGCAGCGCGGCCATGTACTCGGCCGGGTAGTTGGCCTTCAGGTACCCCGTCCAGTAGGACAGCATCCCGTACGCCGCCGAGTGCGCCTTGTTGAACGCGTAGTCCGAGAAAGGCAGCAGGATGTCCCACAGCGTCTTGATCGCGTTCGCGCCGTACCCGCGGTTGGCCATCCCACCGGAGAAGGTCTCGTACTGGGCGTCCAGCTCGGCCTTCTTCTTCTTGCCCATGGCACGGCGCAGCAGGTCGGCGGCGCCCAGGGTGTACCCGGCCAGGTGCTGGGCGATCGCCATCACCTGCTCCTGGTAGACGATCAGCCCGTAGGTGTCGCCCAAGAGATCGGTCAGCGCCTCCGCAAGCTCGGGGTGGATCGGCGTCACCGGTTTGCGACCGGTCTTGCGATCCGCGTACTCGTTGTGCGAGTTGGCGCCCATCGGACCGGGCCGGTACAGCGCGATGACCGCGGAGATGTCCTCGAAGTTGTCCGGCCGCATCGACCGCAGCAGCGCCCGCATGGGCCCGCCGTCCAGCTGGAACACGCCAAGGGTGTCGCCGCGGGACAGCAACTCGTAGGTGGGCTTGTCGTCCAGCGGCAGGTCCTCCAGGATCAGGTCGACGCCGCGGTTGGCGTGGATGTTGGCGACCGCGTCGTCCAGGATGGTCAGGTTGCGCAGCCCCAGGAAGTCCATCTTGATGAGGCCGAGCTTTTCGCAGGTCGGATAGTCGAACTGGGTGATGATCGCCCCGTCCTGCTCGCGCTTCATGATCGGGATCAGGTCCAGCAGCGGCTCCGAGGACATGATGACGCCGGCCGCGTGCACCCCCCACTGCCGCTTGAGGCCCTCCAGCCCGCGCGCGGTGTCCACCACCTTGCGCACGTCCGGGTCGGTGTCGACGAGCGTGCGGAACTCGTTGCCCTCGTTGTACCGCGGATCGGACGGCTCGAAGATCTTGGCCAGCGGTACGTCCTTGCCCATCACCGGCGGCGGCATCACCTTGGTGATGCGGTCGCCGACGGAGAAGGGCATGCCCAGCACCCGGGCGGAGTCCTTGACCGCCTGCTTGGCCTTGATCGTGCTGTAGGTGACGATCTGCGCGACCCGGTCGTCGCCGTAGCGCTCGGTGACGTAGCGAATCACGTCACCGCGCCGGCGTTCGTCGAAGTCAACGTCGAAGTCGGGCATGGACACGCGGTCCGGGTTCAGGAAGCGTTCGAAGATCAGCCCGTGCACCAGCGGGTTCAGGTCGGTGATACGCATGGCGTAGGCGACCATCGACCCGGCGCCGGAGCCGCGGCCCGGCCCGACCCGAATGCCGTGGTCCTTGGCCCAGTTGATGAAGTCGGCGACGACCAGGAAGTAGCCGGGGAAGTTCATCGCGGTGATGACACCGACCTCGTAGTCGGCCTGCTTGCGCACCTCGGGCGGGATCCCGTCGGGGAACCGGCCGGCCAGACCCTGCTCGACCTCCCTGACGAACCAGGTCTGCTCGGTCTCCCCCGCCGGCACCGGGAACCGCGGCATGTACGACGACGACTCGTCGAAGGCGACCGAGCAGCGCTCGGCGATCAGCAGGGTGTTGTCGCAGGCCTCCCGCAGGTCGTACTTGTCGGCCCACAGCGCACGCATCTCCGCCGGCGACTTGAGGTAGAAGTCCTGCGCGTCGAACTTGAACCGGTTCGGGTCGTCCAGCGTCTTGCCCGACTGCACACACAGCAGCGCCTCGTGCGCTGTCGAGTCGTCCTTGTTCGTGTAGTGCAGGTCGTTGGTGGCGATCATCGGTAGGTTCAGGTCGCGGGCGAGGCGGATCAGGCCGTCGCGCACCCGGGTCTCGATGGACAGGCCGTGGTCCATCAGCTCCAGGAAGTAGTTCTCCTTGCCCAGGATGTCCCTGAATTCGGCCGCGCTCGCCCGCGCCTTGTCGTAGTTGCCGATGCGCAGCCAGGTCTGCACCTCGCCGGACGGGCAGCCGGTGGTGCCGATCAGCCCCTTGGCGTACTCGGCCAGCAGCTCCCGATCGGCCCGCGGCTTGTAGAAGAAGCCCTCAAGCGACGAACGGGACGCCAACCGGAACAGGTTGTGCATGCCCTGCGTGGTCTCCGAGAGCAGCGTCATGTGGGTGTAGGCGCCGGCGCCGGACACGTCGTCGTCTCCGCCGTCGGCCCAGCGCACCCGCGTCTTGTCGAACCGGGAGGTGTTCGGGGTGAAGTAGGCCTCCATCCCGATGATCGGGTTCACCCCGGCCGCCCTGGCCTGGCGGTAGAAGTCGTGCGCGCCGAAGACGTTGCCGTGGTCGGTCATCGCCAGGGCGGGCATGCCCAACTCGGCGGTCCGGGCGAACAGCTCGCCCAGCCGGGCCGCGCCGTCGAGCATGGAGTACTCGGTGTGCACGTGCAGGTGGACGAACGAATCCGGGTTGCTCACGCATCAGTTCTTAGCACGCGGCGCCGACAGTGCCTCGGCGCGTCGCGCAGCCGTGTTTCATCGGTGCCGGCAGTAGGTCTCGATGTAGATCTCGACATCGGCCGGGGTGTGTTTGGTCGGGTCGATCCGGACGGCCAGGACCTGGATGCGGTGCTTGTACTGCTGCAGCTCGGGCGCCGTCTCGCCGATCAGGTGCTCGGCCAACCGGTCGAGTTCGTAGGACAGCTTGCGCTGGCTGGCGTGATTGGTAGCCACGGCCGACTCCACCGCCTCGAACCGTCGCTGCAACTCCATGATCTCCACCGTCTGCCGTCCCTTCGCCCTTCATCGGTCTGGATCGGCGCCGATGACGATCGAGTCTGATTCTGACCCACCCGCATCCGCGACCACAGAGTAATTGGTCCTGATGGCGGTTGCGTCACACCGCGGTTCGGCCGGCGCGAACCGCATCGACCACGTCGTCGATCGCACCGATCACCGCGGGCGCGTCGTCGATCATCACGTTGTGCCCGCCGTGCGCGGTGACGTGCTCGGCGCCCTCGACCAGCGCCGCCAGCTGGGCCTGGGCGGCCTGATGGGCCGCGTCGATCCAGGCGAGGTCGGCCGACGGCGCCATCGGATGGTCCGCGGTGATCACGATCAGCGGCATCTGAAGGATCGGCGGCGCGTCGGCGAGCTGATCCAGCGAGGCGTCGAACTCGATCCGCTCGAGGTCCGGGTAGTCGGCGATCTGCTCGGGGGTTCGCTCGTTCATCGTCTTCCATGCCGAGTACTGCTCGGCGGTCATGTTGGCCCGCAGTTCCGGCGCCAGGGCATCGACCAGCACCATCCCGAACACCTGGTCCGGATAGGTGGCGGCATACAGCCGACTGATCACGCCGGCGTAGGAGTGCCCGACCAGCACGACCGGGTCGGTGATCTGGAGGGTCGTGATCAAGGCGTGCAGGTCGGCGACCGCATCGGCGGTGGTGGTCGGCTGCGGCACCGGATCGCTGCGACTGTTCCCGCCGCCCGCGATCGCTCTGGTGGTGCCCGGCCGGTCGTAGGTACACACCCGGGTCTGCTCGGCGACGGCCGGGAACACGTGCGGCGCCGGACCGAGCGGGCTGTCCCACAGGTCGCCGGCGACGTCCAGCCCTGACTCCAGCACGACCGTGGGTGACCCGGTGCCGCGGCATTCGACGTAGAGCTGACGACCGCCGCCGATGTCGACCGTTCCCGCGATATCGCCGGACGAGGCGTCGTCGACGATCCGGCCGATCTGCTCGGTGACCAGCGCCGGGTTGTACAGGTAGATGTCGTGGCCGCTGTCGGTCACGGTGATGTTCTGGGCGCCCAGGTCCTGGGCGAGCAGATCCAGCGCGGCCAGCCACTGCTCGAAGGTGACGGTCTCGATCGCCGCCACCTCGGCCGGCAGCAGATCGGTCCGCCACGGCTTGTCGGCCGACAGCACGACGGCCGGCACCCGCGGCAGCGGTGGGGCCGCAGCGATCTTCTCGAAGGCGTCGACAAGCCTGACCCCCTCGCGCACCTGGGGTGAGGTCGTCGCATTGGCGGCATCCCAGTTGACGAGCCGGACCGCGCTGGTGACGTCCTGGATGCGCGGGGTGACCGTGTCCACCATCACCAGTCCACCGATGGTCTCCGGGTAGGTCCGCGCGAAGAGGTTCGCGATCAGTCCCCCGTAGGAATGGGCGACCAGGACATAGGGCGGCGGCTCGCCGAGCGTGGTCAGCAGCGCATGCAGGTCGTCGACGTCCTGGTCGACGGTGTGCGGCTGCGGGCGCGGCGTGCTGACGTCGGGTCCCTCGGTGCGGACGTCGGGCCGGTCGTAGGTGCAGACGCGGGTGAACCGAGCCGTCGAGGGGAAGACGGCATCGTCACTCGGCTCGAGTGTTCCCATCCCCCAGGGGATGTCGTCACCGGGGGTGTCGTGGGCGGGGTCGCCGGGGACGAGCACGTCCTGCCAGTCCTGCGCGCCGTTGCCCTTGCCTGCGATCAGCACGACGGTCGGCGAACCCTGGCCGGCACACTTCGCGTAGATGCTGCGGCCGTCACCCACGTCGACCAGCCCGTCGACGGTGCCGCTCGCCGGTCCACCCGCCTGCTGACCGGTGCCGCAGGCGGCGACGATCACTGCGACGCAGCAGAGTCCGATGGCCCGGGCCGCGCGTTCGAAGGTCCTCATGACCGTCAAGAGTCGCCGCCGCCGCGGCGGCCCGACAGGTTGCCGGCACCACGACCGACATGGATGCCAGCACCACACCCGGATGGTGTACTGATCGGATGGCCCTGTCGGTGGTGCTGGCCGAGGACAACCTGCTCGTCCGGGAGGGCGTTGCGGCGCTCCTGCGGGCCGCACCCGACGTCCGGGTGGCCGCCTCCTGCGAGGACGCCGACGAGTTGCGGCAGGCGATAGCCGCGCACGAGCCTGATGTGGTGGTCACCGACATCCGGATGCCGCCGCGCCTGGACGACGACGGCGTCCGGGTTGCCGCCGAACTCCGCCGGCAGCGCCCCAAGGTGGGCGTGGTGGTCCTGTCCAGCCGGGACGACCCGGAATACGCGCTGGCCCTCATGGAGGGTGGCACCGCCGGCCGCGCGTACCTGCTGAAGGAGCGGGTCGCCCGGCCGGGGGAGCTGGTGCACGCCGTCCGCGAAGTGGCGGCGGGTCGCTCGGTCGTGGATCAGCAGGTGGTTCAGCGGCTGCTGCAGGCCGGCCGGGCGGCGGAATCCCCACTGCGCCGGCTCAGCCCGCGGGAGACCGAGGTGCTCGCCGGTATGGCGGAAGGGGCGAACAACGCGGTCATCGCGGATCGGCTCGTGCTGACCGTACGAGGGGTGGAACGGCACATCAACTCGATCTTCGCCAAGCTCGATCTGACCGGACACCAGGACTACCACCACCGCGTGCGCGCGGTCCTGATGTACCTGGCCGAGCACTGATGGAACTGACCTCGCTCGTCACGGACATCCTCGCGTCGGCCATGGACGCCGTCATCGTCATGGACACGGTCGGGCGGGTGATCTACTGGAACCCGGCCGCGGAGAACATGTTCGGGATGCCCGCGGCGGTGGTCGCCGGACGCGACCTCGCCGAGTTGGTCATTCCCGAGGATCAGCGGGAACGGCACCGCGCAGGCCTGCACCGGGTGGCCGCCGGACGGGTCGGCGCGATCCTGGGCCGCCGTTTCGAGGTGAGCGGACTGCGCGAGGACGGCACGAGGATCCCGGTCGAACTCACCGTCACCCGTGTCGAGCACGACGGCCGCACCCTGTTCGTCGGATATCTGCGTGACATCACCGAGCGTCGCCGGGTCATCGCGGACCTTCGAGCCAGCCGCCGGCGCCTGGTGACGGTGTCCGACGAGACGCGACGACGCCTGGAGCACGACCTGCACGACGGCGCCCAGCAGCAACTCGTCGCGGTCGCGATGACCGTGACGGCGGCCCGCGCGGCGCTGGACGGGGACCTGCCCTCCGCGAGGGTGCTGGTCCAGCGGGCCGCCGACCAGCTCCAGGAAGCCATCTCCGGACTGCGCGAGTTGGCCCGCGGCCTGCACCCGGACATCCTGACCAGACGCGGCCTGCCCAGCGCGGTGGCCGATCTCGCCCGCCGGTCCGGCATCGTCGTGGTCAGCGGCGACGTCGAACAATCTCGGCTGCCGACCGACGTCGAGGTCGCTGCCTACTACGTGCTGGCCGAATCGCTGACCAACGCCGCCAAGCACGGGGCCCGGCGGGCGCGGGTCGACGTGACCCTGGAGGACGAACGGCGACTGGTCATGTCGGTGACCGACGACGGCCCCGGTGGAGCCGACGTGAACGCCGGTACCGGCCTGCGCGGGTTGATGGACCGATGGGCGGCGGTCGGCGGCGACCTGGTGGTCGACAGTCCGGTCGGCGGGGGGACGTCGGTCATCGCGCGGCTGGACCTGTCCTCGGGGTGACCCCCTCGCGGCGCGCGTTCCACAACCAGGCGATGCTGTTCGCGATCGGCCGGATGACCGCGGTGTCGTTCCAGTAGGCGACGTGCGACACCGGGGACATGCCGATGATCGGCGCGCCGACGGACACCGAGCGGTCCTCGTCGACGGCCTTGTCCCACTCGGGCGAGAGTCCCTTGAGCGGGAAGGCGAGCACGTCGTCGGCGTCGTAGAAGTTGATCCACTCGGCGGCGGCGACCAGGACGGGATCCGGGCCGGTGCGGGCGGGGATCTGCAGCGGCGTGGCGAAGTCGCCGTCCCGCTGCGTCCACAGCGCGATCGGGCTGCCCAGGGTGTAGAAGCCGGTGAGGGTGAGCCCGCCCTCCAGCGCGGTGCCGGCCGTTCGACGTCCCTTGCCCAGGTCGTAGAAGTGATCGGCGGCGATCACGCTGCCCAGGCTGTGCGCGACCACGAACAACGGTGCATCGGGCGCCTGCACCGCCAGCCGGCCCAGCGCCTTGGCCACCTCGGCGTGCACCGCGTCGTACACCTTCCGGCTGTGCGGCGACACCTGGTAGGACACGACGTCGCCGACGAAGTTGGTGACGGCCCAGCGCAGGGTCGGCCAGTGGATCTTGGGGATGCCCGGGACGTGCCGGACCAGTCCGGACAGTCCCAGCGGCACCAGGGCCAGCGTCGAGCCGGTGGCCACCTTCTGGGTCAGCTTGTTCATCGCGGAGAACCAGCCGGACGCGAAGCCGGGCACCGCCCGCTGCTGCAGGTTGTCCTCCCGGTCGACCACGGCCGGTGCCCAGTAGGCCGATTCGATGATCAGGTCGTCGTCGGCGGTCGGATTGCCGGTGGCCGCCCGGAACTGGGTGCGCAACCGGTCGATCGCGGTTCGGGCATAGTCGGGCTCGCGGATGCCCACGCCGTGCACGAACAGCACGGCGATCCTGGAATCCGCCAACTCAGGGCTTGTACTTCTTGCGCCCGATCAGGAACCCGGCGATCAGACCGCCCGCCGCGGCGATCGCCAGCGCGATCCACAGCGACATCGTGACACTGAAGAACAGGAACGAGACGTTCGCCGGATCCCTGTTGATCACGATGAAGACGACCACGAGGGCGGCGACGACCAGCCCGCCGATCGCCCGGCCGGACAGCCCACCGCCCTTCTTCTGCGGCGCGGTGCTGTATTCGGACATGGTTTCAGTATCTCCCCACCTGGACGATGTGCACGGGCTCGTTGTCCGGCCCGAGCCAGCTCCAGTTGTGCTGTGACCAATGCCAGGTGGCACCGGTGATCAGATCATGCGCCGGGAACGAGTCGTCCCAGTGCAGGCCCAGTTCGGGCATGTTCAGGTGGAACCAGGATGCCTGGTTCTGGTGTGGGTCGAGATTGGCCACCACGATGATGGTGTCGTCGCGCCCGTCCGGCAGGGTCCGGCGCTTGGAGAACACCATCACGTTGGAGTTCTCGGCGTTGTGGAAGCGCAGGTTGCGGATCCAGTGCAGCGACGGGTGTTCCCGGCGGATCCGGTTGATCAGGGCCAGCCACCAGCCGATCGACTGACCCGCCTTGGTCCCGTACTGCTCGTAGTCCTCCCAGTGCCGGTTCTTGAACTCGTACTTCTCGTTGTCGATCTGCTCCTGCGCGCCCGGCCGGGGCTCGGACTCCATCAGCTCGTAGCCGGCGTATATGCCGTAGGTGGGCACCAGCGTCGCGGCCAGCGCGGCCCGCACCTTCCACGCGGCCGGCCCGCCATAGGTCATGTACGGGGTGAGGATGTCGTGCGTGGTCGGCCAGAAGCTGGGCCGCATGTAATGCGCCGAGTCGCGGGCCAGCTCCTGGCAGTAGCTTTCCAGATCCCACTTCTCGTTGCGCCACGCATAGTAGGTGTACGACTGCTGGAAGCCGATCTTGCCCAGCCCGTGCATCATCGCCGGCCGGGTGAAGGCCTCGGCCAGCCAGATGGTCTCGGGGTAGTCCAGGGCCACGTCGCCGATCAGCCACTCCCAGAACTCGACCGGCTTGGTGTGCGGGTTGTCCACCCGGAAGATCCGGACGCCGTGGTCCAGCCAGACCTGAATGACCCGCCGGACCTCCGCGTAGATGCCCTTCGGGTCGTTGTCGAAGTTGAGCGGGTAGATGTCCTGGTACTTTTTCGGCGGGTTCTCGGCAAATGCGATGGTGCCGTCGTTGCGGGTGGTGAACCACTCGGGGTGCGCGACGACCCAGGGGTGGTCCGGCGCGCACTGCAGGGCGATGTCCAGGGCCACCTCCAGACCCAGCTCACGGGCCCGGGCGACGAACGCGTCGAAGTCATCGAACGTGCCGAGTTCGGGATGGATGGCATCGTGCCCGCCCTCGACTGCGCCGATCGCGTAGGGCGAGCCGGGGTCGTGCTCGTCGACGATCAGGGTGTTGTTCGGGCCCTTGCGGTTGACCCGGCCGATCGGGTGGATCGGCGTCAGATAGATGACGTCGAAACCCATGTCGGCGACGGCGGGCAGCCGCTCGGCGGCGGTGGCGAAGGTGCCGCTGTGCCACAGGCCGGTGTCCTCGTCCAACCAGCAGCCCTCGGACCGCGGGAAGAACTCGTACCAGGCCCCGTAGAGGGCCAATTCACGTTCGACCAGCCACGGGTAGTCCGGGCTGGCGGTGAGGTACTCACGCAACGGTCTGGCCGCCATCTCCCGCTCGACGTCGTGGGAAACGCCACCGCGCAACCGGTTTCCGGGCGAATGGGACACATCGCGCAGCTTCCAGATGGCGTCGTGCAGCACCGCGGCCTGCTCCGGGGTGCGTTCGACGGCGGCGAGGGCGCGCTCCAGGACGCGGGCGCCCTCCTCCAGCATCACCTCGGTGTCCACGTCCGCGGCGATCTTGATCGCCGCGTCATGGTGCCAGGTGCCGTACGGGTCGGACCAGCCCTCCACCCGGTAGCTCCACAGGCCGGTGGTGGGCGCGCTGACGGTGACCGTCCAGTGGTCCAGGCCCGGGTTGACGCACGTCATCGGCAGCACCGTGGTGGCCCCTGCCGGGTCGGTCAGGACAACGTTGGCGTTGACCGCGTCGTGACCCTCCCGATACACGCTCGCGGAGATGTCGAACTCCTCGTCCACCACCGACTTCGACGGGCGGGTGCCGCCGTCGACGAGCGGGAAGACATCGGCCACCGGGATGCGTCCGAGCGGCCGGGAACCGACCGTCGGCGGCACCTTCTTGACCGGTTTCTTGCGGGCACGAGGGGTCTTGGTCGACGCGGGCTTGCTGGTCGCTGCGGTCACGGCCGAAACGCTACCCAAGGGCGGCCCGAGCCGCGCGATACCGCCGGATCAGCTCGTTGGTGGAGCTGTCGTGGGCCAGGTCGGGCCCGTCCTCGGCCTGCAACTCGGGAATGACCCGCTGGGCCAGCTGCTTGCCCAGCTCGACCCCCCACTGGTCGAACGAGCCGATCGACCACAGCGCCCCCTGGGTGAACACGCTGTGCTCGTACAGGGCGACCAACTGGCCGAGCACAAAGGGTGTGAGCCGCTCGATCAGGAAGGTGGACGAGGGCCGGTTGCCCTCGAACACCTTGAACGGCACCAGGTTCTCCGCGACACCCTCGGCCCGCACCTGCTCCGCGGTCTTGCCGAAGGCCAGCGCCTCACCCTGCGCGAACACGTTGGAGGTCAGGTAGTCGTGATGATCGCCCAGCGGGTTGAGCGAGTGCGCGAACGCGATGAAGTCCACCGGGATGAGCAGGGTGCCCTGGTGGATCAACTGGTAGAAGGAGTGCTGCCCGTTGGTGCCGGGCTCGCCCCAGTAGACAGGACAGGTGCTGTAGTCGACCGGGGTGCCGTCCAACCGCACGTACTTGCCGTTGGACTCCATGGTCAGCTGCTGCAGGTAGGCCGGGAAGCGCAGCAGGTACTGGTCGTACGGCAGCACCGCCTGGGTCTGGGCGCCGAAGAACTCGGCGTACCAGAAGGTGAGCAGGCCCATCAGCACCGGCAGGTTCTCCCGCAGCGGGGCGGTGCGGAAGTGCTCGTCGACGGCGTGCGAGCCGGCCAGCAGCTGGGCGTAGTTCTCCGGCCCTATCGCGATCATCGTGGACAGGCCGATCGCCGACTCCATGGAGTAGCGGCCGCCGACCCAGTTCCAGAACCCGAACATGTTCGCGGTGTCGATACCGAACTTGCTCACTTCGTCGGCGTTGGTCGACACCGCCACGAAGTGCTTGGCCACCGCGGCCTCGTCGCCCAACGCCTTGAGCGCCCAATCCCGTGCCGTGTGCGCGTTGGTCATCGTCTCCAGGGTGGTGAACGTCTTGGACGAGACGATGAACAGCGTCTGCGCCGGATCCAGGTCGTGGGTCTTCTCGGCGAAGTCGGTGCCGTCCACGTTGGACACGAACCGGAAGGTCAGGTCGCGGTCGGAGTAGTGGCGCAGCGCCTCGTAGGCCATCACCGGGCCCAGGTCACTGCCGCCGATCCCGATGTTGACCACGTTGCGGATCGGCTGACCGGTGTGCCCGGTCCATTCCCCGGACCGGACCTTGTCCGCGAACGCGCCCATCCGGTCGAGCACCTCGTGCACGTCGGGCACCACGTCGGCGCCGTCGGTGGTGATCACCTGGCCGCGCGGGGCGCGCAGGGCCACGTGCAGCACGGCCCGGTCCTCGGTGATGTTGATGTGCTCGCCGCCGAACATGTCCGCCCGCAGGTCGGCCAGGTTGGACTCCTGCGCCAGCGCGACCAGCAGGTCGATGGTCTCGGCGGTGATCCGGTGCTTGGAATAGTCGAGGTAGATGCCGTCGGCCTCGAGCGACAGGCTGGTGCCGCGCTCGGGATCGGCGGCGAACAGGTCGGTCAGGCTGACGTCGCGCAGCTTCTCGAAGTGCTGCTGCAGGGCCTGGAAGGCCGGGCGCTGACGAAGGGGAGCCGGCACGGTGTAGGTCATGACGTGGAACCTACCGGGGTGGTCCGACACCGGCACGACACCGATCCGGTCAGCCGTTCATGGCGACGATCTGGATGAGGTTGCCGCAGGTGTCGTCCAGGATCGCGGTGGTCGCCGGCCCCATGGCGGTCGGCGGCTGGGTGAACACCACCCCTCGTCGGGTCAGCTCGTCGTACGCGACCTGCACGTCGTCCACGGCGAACTGCGTGCACGGGATCCCGTCGGCGACCAACGCGGCCTGGTAGGCCCGCGCCGCGGGGTGCTGATTCGGCTCCAGCAGCAACTGGACGTCCGAGTGATCGTCGCCGACGGTCAACCACCGGTACTCGCCGGCGGGCACGTCGTAGCCCTGGTGAAAGCCGAGCTTGTCGGTATAGAACGCCAGCGCCTTGGCCTGGTCGTCGACGAAGACGCTCGTGACATTGATCCGGAGCATCAGGTTTCTCCCTCGGTTTGCCAGCGCCGGGTGATCTCGCCCAGCGGCTCGGTGGTCAGGTGGTGCAGCTTGGTGCGGCCGGCCCGTTCGGTGCGGACCAGTCCGGCCTGCTCCAGCAGGGCCAGGTGCTGCGAGATGGCCTGCCGAGACGAGCCGATGCCGTGCCGCATGGCCAGCCGGGCGCAGATCTCGAACAGCGACTGCCCGTCCCGCTCGGCCAGCTCGTCCAGGACGATCCGCCGGGTGGGGTCGGCCAGCGCGCGAAACAGGGCGTCGGATCCAGGCGTGTCGGCCACACCACGTCACAATAGGCAAGCAACCACTTGCCTGTCTAGGGCAGAGCCTCGCCGGCCGCACGCGACCGCGATCACGCGCTGCGCGGGGCCGTCGTTCCCGCCGCGGCGGCCAGCGCGGCCTCGCTGATCCGCCAGCTTTCGTACCCCCGCTCGTCGTCGACGCGCACTTCGAGCAGGCCGGCCCGCTTCAGCCGCCCGGCCACCGCCTCGACCACATCCCGCGACAGCGAGGTCTCCCGCATCAGTCCGAACGGCGTCACATAATGCATCGACCGTGCCCCATCCGACTCCGGCTCTCGCAGCTTCGAGGTCCTCACTGCGAGCACCCCGAACACGTACAGCGTCGTAGGATCGGCCAACGCGGCGATCACAGCCTGAGCGTCCCTGATGCGACCATCCTGATCACCATAGTCGGACGCATCCACGGGAATTGAGTGCCACGCGTCCCGGCGCCCGTGGTGCGCCTCCACCCGTAAACGGGCTCCCAACTCAGAACCCTAACGGCCCGGGCACCTCCGACCCACTGGCAAAGTTCGTCCTCGAGTTCGGTTACGCGGCGTCGGTGTTGGCCGCCGCGACGCCGTGAAGGTCCCCGGGATGAGCGGCGCGGCACACGATAACGGTGAACAGGCAATAACCTCGACCCGACATCGGATTTCCCGTCGGTCTGCATAGCAGTTGGCTAGTAACCATTCAGGGTGTTGACACTGTGACTGGTGTGACAGATGTCCAGATCGTTCGGCGTGGCGTCCGTGTCGCGGGGCGGTTGCTGGCGATCATGCGTGGGTGACCGGATGGGATCAGCTGACGCGGGAGCAGTTGCTTGTCGTGGTTGCCGAGCAGGCCCGGTTGTTAGATCGGTTGTTGGATGAGCAGGCCGCTCAGATCCAGGCGTTGACCGGTCAGGTCCAGGCGCTGACCGGGCAGGTCAAGGAGCTGACCCGGCGGCTGGGCCAGAACTCGGGGAACTCGTCGTTGCCGCCGTCGACGGACCGCGGCCGCGGACCGGCCCGGCAACGGCGGGGCTCGTCGCGCAAGCCGGGCAAGCAGCCCGGTGCGCCCGGCTCGACGCTGGAGATCGTGACCGACCCGGACGAGGTGATCGACCACGTGCTGGCGGCGTGCGGTGGGTGTGGCGCCGATCTGGGTGACGTGGACGAAGCTGGTGTCGTGGTGCGCCAGGTCCGGGACGTGCCTTTGGCCGAGGTCCGGATCGTCGAGCATCGGTTGCACCGCAGGGCGTGTCGGTGCGGGAAGGTCAGCACCGCGGCGGCGCCGGCCGGGGTCGACGGTCCGGCGGTGTACGGGCCGAACCTGCGGGCGGTCGCGGTGTATCTGGTGGTGTACCAGCATGTGCCGGTCGAGCGGGCCGCCCAGTTGATCGCGGACCTGACCGGTGCCGCGCCGTCGACCGGGTGGTTCAGCGCGCAGGTTGCCCGCGCCGCCGACGCACTGGTCGAGGTCGAGCAGCTGATCAAGACGCTGATCATGCTGGCCGTGGTGATCGGCGTCGACGAGACCAGCATGAGCATCGCCGGCACGGCGCAGTGGCTGCACGTGGCCCGCACCGACACGTTGAGCGCCTACCACCTGCACGAAAGCCGGGGCAGGGTCGCGGTCAACCAGTTCGGGGTCATGCCGGCCTACACCGGCACCGCGGTGCACGACGCGCTGAGCGTGTACGACTGCTACCCCGCCCGACACGCCCTGTGCGGAGCCCACGTCGTCCGCGAGTTGACCGCCGCCGAGCAGGCCCACCCCGAGCAGCACTGGCCCGTCCAGGCCCGCACCGCGCTGGTCCAACTGGACCACCTGGCCAACACCGCCCGGGACCAGGGCCTGGCCGCGATCCCCGCGGACCTGGCCGCCGCTCCGCTCGAACGGTACCGGCAGGCGGTGTTGGTCGGCCTGGCCAGCACAGCCCGAGCGAGGGTCGCAAGCAGAGCAAGACCCGGAACCTGCTGCAACGCATGCGCGACCGGGAAGACCAGGTCCTGCTGTTCACCATCGATCTCGCGGTGACGTTCAGCAACAACGGAAGCGAACGGGACCTGCGGCCGGTCAAGACCCAGCTCAAGATCTCCGGCTGCCACCGCTCCGCCGACGCCGCCAAAAACTGGCTCCGCGTCCGCGGCTTCATCTCCACCGTCCGCAAGCACGGCCTCGACTCATGACCACCCTCCGCGACGCCATCACCGGCAACCCCTGGCAGCCACCCATCCCCGCTCCGACCTGACCGTCGGAACACGGCTCCTCAGCGCGGGTCGGCCACCCCCTCAACTCATCTCGAGCGCCCCGCGGCGATCCCCGAATTCAGCGACCCTCGAGGCCTGAATGGCTACGTTGGCTATTGGTTATAGTTAGCGGATCAACTCGAGATCCCGCAACACTTCAGTGTCGCCGAAGTAGCTAAAATGGTCGCAGGACATGCTCAATTGTCGCGTGACCCCGCTAGCAAGCGTCGAACGAAGAGGCACCACTAGGTCATTGACCTCATTTGCGAACACCCCCTTAAGAAACTCGCTCCCAATGTATGCCAACGCGCCGTCCGCCCGTGTCTCGAGGTCGTATACGCCGCCATAAGCGCGCAATTCGAAAGGATCAGTGCCGAACCGCATCGAGTCCAGAAATTGCGAATCTGTTCTCATGATGTCGAGCCCATCAGGAAGTCCCCTGCTGCGCAACAGCCGCTTGATGGAATATGAAATTGGATCCCAGGAAAAAACGCCTCCGGCAAGCAACCGGCCCATCGATAACAGCGCGTTCAGCATCCTCCCGCCCGCGTTTGCCAACGGGGTTCCCCTGTGCGGAGTGCCGAAAGTGTACACGGAAACCCGGTAGCGGGTGGCCAAGTCGCGTGCGGCCAAGCGAGCGACGAGCCCGCCCCTGGAGTGCGCGAGGAAATAAATTGAGAGGCCTTGAGGAATCGCCGTGTGGACAGCGTGCACCAGGTCGCTTGCGTTGCGGGCGAGCGGCGCGAATGTATCGTGCTCGAAACGGAAAGCTGGGACGGCGAGGTGACGGTCGAGCAACACCATTGCTGGGATCGAACATGAGAATGTGCCATGGACCATGATCGCGATCGAGCCACCATTTTTCATCACGGGAGCGGTGGAGGAAATCGTTGCATCAGTGATGTCCGGGTATCGTCGAGCTACATTCGGGTGCTTGTCGACGAAATACTTCAACCGCGAGCCTCGAAACTTGTCACTGTCTGGCTTCTTTGGCCGACTCATCAAACGACCCACCCAGCGGCCCACTCGTCCGATCAGGACACCCGGTCCAGGGATCAAACCCACATTCGCACGCGGCTTTCCGTCGGGCGAATCCCTAAATGTGGACTCGCCTTCCCCGACGAGGGTGCCGCGGCCCACGTACATGCGCCAGTGAAACTCGTCCGATTCCTCTGGCGATTCGGGGGGCAACGTCACCCTGTTTTCGTCCACAACTTCAATTGCGTCAAGTTCGGAGACATCGACGACGATCACTTCGAGTTGCTCGAATGTTGTGCCGATCAACTCGCCCTCTTCGAATAGGGATAGCCCGAAAAGATCCCTGCCGTCCTGGAAATGACCGATCCTTTCGTAACGAAGCTCGCCGTCGCCGCTCTCCATGCCGGAGATGCCCGAGGCCCAATCCTCCAACGCGTCGATACCCGGCAAGACCCCTTCGCCGTTCAATTCGACGGCCAACCGGTCCAGCACGCGCGCCGACTGCGGATTCAGAATGCCCTGGCATACTTCGTATACCCTCTGTCTGTCGACTGGCGGCTCGAGCACACTGTAAGTGGGCAGAACTTGGACACCATCCCTTGAGCCCTCGACTGACCACGTCACGGCCTGCCTCCATTCCTCTGCTCGCAGCTTATCGTCAGCCCCAGGTTCAGGCGCGCGTCCGCCAAGGCACCGACCACGACCCAACCTCGCAGGCGTTCGCCGGAGGTGCAGGCGTTGCTGCCCGCGAGCAGGCCGTGCTGCCCGATCGGACTCGGCACCTGACCTTCGGCGACGTCGCCGCGGTGTGGGAGATCCTCGACGAACTGCAGGTGGTCGGCATCATCGATGACGTGATCGGTCCGAACCCGAGTGGGCTGATCTCACCGGGCACCTACCTGGCGTTGGCGGCACTGAACCGGCTGGTCGCCCCACGCCGGAAAGCGGCATCGCCGACTGGTGGCGCACGACCGCCGCCGACCGGTTCACCAGGATTGCGGCGTCGGCGTTGGACCACCGACGGTTCTGGGACGCGATGGACGCGGTCACCCTCGCCGGGCTGGAGTAGATCAGCCCGGCGATCGCGCTGCGCCTATCGACGTCTCCGGTGTGGACATCTCCTCCGTCGCCCTTGACATGACCAACCTCGCCACCTTCATCGCCACCGCGAACCAAAAAGCGCGGATCGCGCAGCGCGGCAGCAAGGCCAAACAGAAGCGCGCCGACCTGCGACTGGTCGGGCTCGGGCTGATGGTCACGCGCGACGGCGGCCTCCCAGTGGCCTGGCACGCCTACCCCGGTGACCGGCCCGACGTCAGCTCCGCGGCCAGTACCAGGCGATCTGCACCGCCGCCGGGCAAGCCCAGGACAGCACCGACGACATCGACATGACGGTGGTCTTCGACGCCGGGCAGAACAGAGAAGCCAACTACGCCCACCTGGCCGCATCCGGCCTGCACTACATCGGCTCGGTCCTGGCCAGCGACTGCCCACCTGACCGCCTCACCGTCGTCGGTGCGCGTCACCGTCGATGCGGACCGTTTCGGCGGGCTGAGCGCCTACGACACCCGCCGCGAGGTCCACGGCATCCAACGCAGGGCGATCTTGACCCATTCAACCGAACTGCACGCCGCCCAGGTCGTCGGCTTCGACGGCACCACTCTGGCCGAGGTTGGCACGAAACTGGATGAGGTGGCCGCCACCCTGGCCCGCGGCAGGACCCGCCGATCCCGCGACAAAGTCAACGCCGAGATCGAACAGATCACACGCAAACCGTAGCGAGCGACCTCACACCGCCGAGCCGTCCCCTGGCAGCTGACCGGCCAGCAACCCCCCAGACCTCCGCCTGACCTGGGCGATCGACCCCGCCGCCCGCGCCGCGCTGGAAGAAGAGCTGTTCGGCAAACACGTCCTGATCACCGACCACGACACCTGGCCCGTGCCCGAAATCGTGGCCGGCTACCGCTCCCAGTCCGAAGCCGAGTTCACCTTCCGCCAACTCAAACACCGCCACATGGTGTCGTTGTCTCCCGTGCACCACTGGATCGAGCACATCCACGTCAGTCCGGGGCCGTGGATCGCATGGCTACAGGTCGAGATGAAGGCGCAGGGCATCGTCGATCTCGGTCATGATAGAGGCCTGCAACTGACCGAGGGCGGGCCCAAGTCGCTCGAACGCGACCGAACGGACCTGTTCGGCCTGGGCCTTCGATGCGGTGCGCAGGCCGCCGGCCTCGGCCGGTATCAGCACCTGGAACGGAAAGTCTCGCGCGGTGTTGCTGGTCAGCGGCACGACCGTGACCACACCTCGCCCCAGTCGTTCGGCGGCGGCGTTGGCTCGATCGTTGCTGACCACGACGGCCGGACGCCTCTTGTTGGCCTCGCTACCCCTGACGGGGTCGAGATCCACGAGTCGGACCTCCCAGCGGCGCATCAGGTCCATCCATCGGTGGCTGCTGCCTCCCACACCTCGCGTTCGCCTGACCGGTCCCAGTCGTCCCAGGCCGCCGCATAGTCCTCCTCGAGCCCGGCCCGGCGCAGCAGTCGGATGGCCTGATGAATTGCGGCCGACCGGGATGGCAAGCCTGTCTTGCGGGCATGCTCGTCGAGCGCGGCCACGTCATCGTCGGGGAGGCTGACACTGAGCTTCATACCGCAATGCTACCGAGGTAGTACTCAGTTCGCGGACAACACCTCGAGCGCGTGCGCCAGGTCGGCGGGATAGGGGCTGGTGAACTCGACCCAGCGCCCGTCGTCGGGGTGCGCGAAACCCAAGGTGCGCGCGTGCAGCCACTGCCGGCGCAGGCCCAGCCGATCGGCCAGGGTCGGATCGGCGCCGTAGGTGCGGTCGCCCACGCAGGGGTGCCGGACCGCGGCGAAGTGCACCCGGATCTGGTGGGTG
>Ga0164241_10001475_pt1 | contig 28867 bp, 29 predicted proteins | sample OricomyardsoilBY_FD_108780 | JGI IMG/M metagenome (GOLD analysis project Ga0164241, IMG submission 108780) | Backyard soil microbial communities from Emeryville, California, USA - Original compost - Back yard soil (BY) | ecosystem: Environmental > Terrestrial > Soil > Unclassified | place: USA... | reverse complement strand
TTCCTGTACTTGAACAAGTGGGATTTATCAATCCAATTGAGGTGGTACCACGGTATTTACATTACATATATCGTCCTCTACATGCATATTTGCGTGTAGGGGACTTTTTTATTTTCTAAAGGAGGTGTGCGAGTATGAAATGAAAGTGTATAATTAACAAAAGTTTAAATATTCAGAAAAGGAGAATTTATGATGAAAGAAACACAGCAATGGACGTCGAAAATCGGCTTTGTACTCGCAGCAGCCGGAGCCGCAGTAGGTCTTGGTGCGATATGGAAATTTCCATATGTTGCAGGTAATGGCGGGGGAGGCGCATTCTTCCTTGTATTTTTACTATTAACTTTATTTATAGGTATGCCTCTTCTAATAGCGGAGTTTGTTATTGGACGTAGCACGCAAAAAGAGGCCGTTACAGCTTATAAAGTACTAGTGCCAAATAGCAAAGTATATCCTTGGATTGGTCGTATGGGAGTTGTTACTTGTTTTAGTGTACTATCTTTTTATAGTGTTGTAGGTGGATGGATTTTACTTTATTTATATTATAGTGTGACAGGAAGTTTCTGGAATAGAGCAGCTGATTATGGACAATTGTTCGGTGAAACGATTTCAAATCCGTTAAGTGCGATTGGAGCACAATTTATCTTTATGCTTTGTACAATTTTTGTCGTAAGTAAAGGTGTAGAGAAAGGTATAGAAAAGGCAAGTAAGTACATGATGCCGCTATTATTTATTTTATTTATTGCGATTATTGTTCGTGCGTTAACACTCGATGGTGCTTTTGCTGGAGTAGAGTTCTTCTTAAAGCCAGATTTTTCAAAGCTTACAGCAGATACGATTTTATATGCAATGGGACAATCTTTCTTCTCGCTAACAGTAGGTGCCTCAGTAATGGTCACGTATAGTTCGTATTTAAAGAAAGAAGAACATTTAGCGAAATCAGCAACATCTATTGTGAGTTTAACTGTTTTTGTTACAGTACTTGCAGGATTAGCAATTTTCCCAGCGATTTTCGCATTAGGAGTTAAACCGACTGAAGGACCAGGATTACTGTTTATCGTCCTTCCGGCAGTATTTGCAAAAATACCATTTGGTCAATTTTTCTTTATTATGTTTTTAATTTTATTCTTCTTTGCGACTTTAACATCAGCAATTTCAATGCTTGAAATTGTAGTAGCATCTGTTGCGAAAGGTAATGAGAAGAAGCGTCCATCAGCATCATTATTAATCGGTATTCTTATTTTTGCAGTCGGTATTCCATCAGCTTTATCATTTGGGATTATGAGTGACGTGAAAATATTCGGGAAAACATTCTTTGATTTAGTTGACTTTTCGGTAAGTAACGTATTGCTGCCGTTAGGAGTACTAGCTATTTCATTATTTGTACCAAATAAAATGAGTAAAGAGTTATTGATGAAAGAATTAGAAGTGACGGAAACGAAGGGGAAAACGTTATTTAACATTTGGTTCTTCTTACTTCGTTATGTTATTCCGGTAACTGTAATAATTGTATTTTTAAATGCGATAGGTGTATTTAAAATGTTTGCATAAAAAAAGGCGGGGATCTCCCGTCTTTTTTTATGTGGATGTTGATGAGTGTAATAAACGATTATATGCTTTATAGGCTGTAGTGACTGCAAGGAATGAACCGATTAAAAATAATACTGAGCCGCCAAATGTAAATATCCGGCCAATATACGTCTCTCTAGCTTCTTCTATTTTTTGTTGTAATTGCGTATTCATATTGATCACCCCGTAAACTATAGGCATTTAGTTATAGTCTATGTAGAATGCCTATATTGTGTGAAGTGTAAATAAAAAACCTCGGTAGGCACCGAGGTTTTTTATAATCCGATATAAGGAGATGGGTCAACTGCGTTTGTCTTGCCGACATTCCATTCTCCAAGATGAAGTTCGAAGTGTAAATGTTGTCCGTATGATTGGCCCGTGTTCCCCATAAATCCAAGCTGATCGCCTTGTTTTACAGTTTGTCCATTCGATACAGAACGGCTATTCATATGAGCATATACTGTCGTATATGTTTTTCCGTTTATACGGTGAGATAAATACACTACGTTTCCGTAACTAGATGATAATTCTGAACGAATAACAACGCCATCTGCAGCGGCGATAATTGGAACCGTTCCCGAAGCAGCGATGTCAATTCCTTTATGGTTATCTAAAGAACGTACACCAAATCCGGAAGTTTTTGATCCAGCTGCTGGTTTGATAAAGCCACCGATGTTTGTATCATGTGGTGTTGGAGCGGCTTGAGTTGCTTGAGCAGATTTAGTAGCTTGTTGTTTGCGGGCCTCTTCTGCCTGGCGGGCTTCTTCCGCTTTACGAGCTTCTTCGGCCCGTTTTTCTTCTTCAATTGCTTTTTGCACAGCTTGACGTTGATTTTCTAAAATGCCTTTGGATTCTTCTAATCCTTCAATCTCTGAATCTACTTTTGCTACTTTCGTATGTAGATCGTTAATAAGAGTTTGTTGCTGTTGTTGGTTATTTTGTAATTCTTGCTGTTTTTGTTCTAGTTTTTGCTCAGATTCTTTCAGTTGTTGTTCTTTTTTCTCAACAGCCTCTTTTTCTGTAGTTACAGCATTTTGATCAGATGTTTGTTTTTTTACAATATCTGTATCGTTGTTTAATATTAAACTTACGGAGTACATATTATCAACAAGATCGGCAATATTTGAAGAATTTGTTAGTACCTCTGTAATGATATTTGTACGAGGTTTTTCTTGCATAGATTGTAATCGTTGTTTAATAACTTCCTGACGTGTATCTATGTTTGTTTGTAATTGTTCTATATGTTTCTTTTTGTCAGCAATTACTTGTTGAGTTTTGCTAATTTCTTTTTTTGTATCGTTTAATTCAGCTTCGTTTTTATTAATAGAAGTAGTTAATTCATCAATTTTCTTCTGTAATTCTTGAATTTCTTTTTCTATTTGTTCTTTCTCGACTGATTTATTTTGTAAGTCACTTTGTTTGCCTTCTAATTCAGATTGAATGTTAGATAATTTATCTTGATTTGTTTCAGCGTATACGGGTGAAAGTAACGGGGAAGCAAAAATCGTTCCTGCTGCTAAAACACTAAACGCTGCAAATTTCTTTTTCATAGTTGTCTGACTCCTTTCTCTATGAATGTTATATATCATAAGAAGAAGAGTGTCTATCGTTGTAATCATAATGTAAAGAAAACTTTATAAAATTGCTAAGTTTTGTCGGAATTTATCATTTTTCAACTGTAATTGTCATAGTACATACATTTTATTCATATGTGTAACAAAGGTATATTTTGGAATTAATCTGTAAAATGAAGAAGGAAAGTAATCGTTTTTATGAGGTAAAATATTACTTGGAAAGCTAATAAAACACTAGTGAGGAATCGTTCTCATGTTAGGTTTTCTGACATGGGTCTGCTTTTTGTCAAGAAAATTATTTGTGTTCGGGCAAAGTTATTTTGTTGTCAGATTTAAATTTTTGATTTATGATTTTTAACAGGGACAAAATGTAGTGAATTGTCGAATAATATGTAATACTCTTAATTTCTTAGTTTTATAGAGATAGAATGAGAGATAGAGTGACACATCGAAGAGGGGGTTACAACAAATATGAAAAGAATAGGACTTGCATGGCAAATATTAATAGGGCTTGCGCTTGGTATTGCGGTTGGGGCGATTTTCTTTGATAATCCAGCTGTTGTGAAGTACTTACAACCAATTGGTGATATTTTCATCCGATTAATTAAAATGATCGTTGTACCGATTGTTGTAGCAAGTATTGTTGTTGGGGTTGCTGGTGTTGGCGATGTTAAAAAACTAGGTCGACTAGGCGGAAAAACAATTCTTTACTTTGAAATTATTACAACAATTGCAATTATTGTTGGTCTATTAATAGCGAATATTTTCCAACCAGGAAAAGGCGTAAATATGGAGCAGTTAACAAAGACAGATATTTCGAAATATACACATACGACAGAGCAAGTACAAAGTCATTCATTTGCAGATACGTTTGTAAATATTGTTCCAACGAACATTATGAAGTCATTGGCTGACGGAGATATGCTTGCTATTATCTTCTTCTCTGTACTATTTGGTTTAGGTGTAGCAGCAATTGGTGAAAGAGGAAGACCAGTTCTTCAATTTTTCCAAGGTGTAGCTGACGCAATGTTTTACGTAACAAACCAAGTTATGAAATTTGCACCATTTGGTGTGTTTGCACTAATTGGTGTTACAGTTTCTACATTTGGTCTTGCTTCATTAATTCCATTAGGGAAATTACTAATTGTCGTATATGGGGCAATGATCTTCTTCGTCGTAGTTGTCTTAGGACTTACAGCGAAAATATTTGGAATCAACATTTTCCAATTCTTTAAGATTTTAAAAGACGAGCTGATCTTAGCGTATTCTACAGCAAGCTCAGAAACAGTTTTACCAAAAATCATGGAGAAAATGGAGAAATTCGGTTGTCCGAAAGCAATTACATCTTTCGTTATTCCGACAGGTTATTCATTTAACTTAGATGGATCAACTTTATATCAAGCAATTGCGGCTATTTTCTTAGCGCAAATGTACGGTATTGATTTATCTATTACACAACAAATTACATTATTGCTTGTATTAATGGTTACATCAAAAGGTATCGCAGGTGTACCGGGCGTATCATTCGTTGTATTATTAGCGACACTTGGTACAGTAGGTATTCCACCTGAAGGCTTAGCGTTCATTGCTGGTATTGACCGTATTTTAGATATGGCTCGTACAGCAGTTAACGTTGTAGGAAACTCTTTAGCAGCTGTAGTTATGTCTAAGTGGGAAGGTCAATATGACGCTGAAAAAGGACAAGCTTATTTAAAAGAGATTTCTGAAAAGGGTCAAGCGGCTTAATTATAATATGAACAAGCTCTCACATAATATGTGGGAGCTTTTCTGTATATAGAAGAGGAGCAGACATAATGAAACGAAAATATGGTGACGGTTCTTCGTGGAAGAGACTAATAGAAAAGAGTTATACGGTTAAGCAAGTGGAAGAGGGAATGCTCGGAATACTGGATATAAAAAAGGTGAGAGAGCCTAGTTGTAAAGAATATGATGGTGAAGAACTTTGTATTGCAGCGGATCAGTATACGTGGATTCAATATTTCATAGACGGGAAAAACTTTGCGATTACCGCTATGTTAGATGATCAGAAAAAATTAGTGCAATATTATATAGATGTGGCGAAAGAATATAAAATAGACGATCGTGGTTTACCGTATTTTGATGATTTATATTTAGATGTAGTATTATTACCTAGCGGTAAGGTGTATGTATTAGATGAAGAGGAGCTAGAGTATGCTTATAAAAGTGGCGATGTCACGAAGGAAGAGTATGAGTTAGCTTGGTATACTACGAAATGGATATTAGCAACAATAAAAAATAGTAAATTTTATTGGATTTCAATATTGAAAGAAGAAATAGAAAAGTTGAAATGATTGCTGTATTCAAATTTTTGTATAATTACCAAAAAAATCTATACAAAAAATAATTGACTTTTTTTTTGTAAGCGAGTAAAGTTAGGGAAGAAATTATTATTAAAAAATAAATATGAAACCTTCTTATAAAGAGAGGCGGAGGGACTGGCCCTACGATGCCTCGGCAGCGGACTCGATTTCAGAGTGCTGTGCCAAATCCAGCAAGCGTGTGCTTGAAAGATGAGAAGAGTGTTTCTTATAGATGTATAAGACCTCTTCTCATCGGAAGAGGTCTTTTGTTATTCATTAGAAAAAGGTTGAAACTAGGGAGAGATGGTACTTTGAAAGAAACGAGAGAAAATGGTTTAGCTTTATTACCACTTGGGATATTTTTGGCGCTATTTATTGGTTCTGGAATTATTACAGGTGATTTCTATAAATTGCCGATACTTGTAGCGATTTCAATTGCTGTAGGAGTCGCTTTAGTGATGAATCGTAAAGAAAGTTTTAATGTGAAAGTAGAGCGGTTCGCTAAAGGTGCAGGAAATCCGGATATTATGATTATGGTATTAATTTTTGTGCTTGCAGGTGCATTTTCTGAAACTGCTAAAGGAATGGGCGGAGTAGACTCAACTGTTAATTTAGCGTTAACTATTTTACCGCCAGGATTTATCGTAGCTGGAATCTTTGTTATTGGTGCATTTATTTCATTAGCGATGGGAACTTCAATGGGAACAATTGCAGCATTAGCGCCGATTGCTGTAGGTATTAGTGGTCAAACTGATATCTCAATTGCGCTTGCAATGGCTACTGTTGTTGGCGGAGCGATGTTTGGTGATAATTTATCATTTATTTCAGATACAACAATTGCAGCTGTTCGTTCACAAGGAACAGAAATGAAAGATAAGTTTAAAACGAACTTTTTAATTGTGTTACCAGCGGCTATTATTACAATTGTACTATTAGTAATAGTTACTTCAGGAAGTGACACGCACATTAAAGCACATAACTTTGATTGGATAAAGATTTTACCGTACGCAGGAGTACTTATTACAGCGCTACTTGGCTGGAATGTACTTATTGTATTAACTGGTGGAACTGTACTATCTGGTGTTATCGGTCTTATAGATGGAAGTTACACGTTAGAAAGTTTCTTTAAAAGTGTAACGACTGGAATGGGCGGTATGATGGAGTTAGTATTACTTGCTATATTAATTGGCGGTATGGTTGAATTAATCCAATATAATGGTGGTATTCAATATTTGATGAATGTATTAACACGTAATATTCGTTCGAAAAAAGGAGCGGAATTTGGTATTGCTGGTTTAGTGAGTATGACGAATATGTGTACAGCGAATAATACGATTTCAATTATCTTTACAGGACCCCTTGCAAAAAATATTGCAGATCAATATGAAATAGACCCTCGTAAATCAGCGAGTGTATTAGATCTTTTCTCATGTTGTGTGCAAGGATTAATTCCGTACGGTGCCCAAATGTTAACGGCAGCAGGATTTGCAGCGTTATCTCCGGTTGAATTGTTGCCATATGCATTTTATCCAATGTTAGTTGGAGTATGTGGGATTGTTTCTATTTTAATTGGGTTTCCAAGGTTTTCGAAAGTAGCTGAGAAAAAAGAGTATCATAAAACAGCTTAATTTAATATGAATGTTAGTAATTAAAAAACGTGCAGAGAATAGATTCTGCACGTTTTTTTGCGTAAAGGGCTGAATATGACTCGGTCTTAAGTCTGAGTTAAAAACGGTTCTTAAGCTCGTTATGGGAAGACGAAAAATTAGTTAAGATAAGAGTATCAAATCGAAGGGAGGCAAGCACAAGATGAAACAATTTCTAGCGTTTATCGCAGCCGGTATTTTGGCTTTAATTGCTCTTGGTAGTCTTGCTGGTATTGTAGGATTCGCAATCGGAGCAGGAGTTGTATATTGGAGCTATAAATCATTTGTGCGAGCTAAATCATTTTTTGGAAAGTTAGCTTGGGGTATTGTTGGTTTAATCGGTTTATCCATTGCACTTTCTCATTCACCAGCATTAATCGGTATCGCTGCTTTAGTGGTTTTATACTACGGATACCGTGAGTGGAAAAAAGAAAAAGATGTAGTTGTTGAATCTGCTCCAGAAAGTTCTAAACCATATAGCAACTTTGAAGATGAGTGGAACAAATTAATGAAAAACTAAAACAATAAATCAAATTATAAATAAAGTAGAAGAGAGGAAGATTTATAATGAAACAATCTTTATTCGGACGTGTACGCGATGCAATTTTAGCTGATTTTCATAACGTGTTAGATGAGAAGGAAAGAAAAAATCCAATTGCGATGTTAAACCAATATTTACGTGATAGTGAGCGTGAAATAACAAAAATTGAGAAGTTAATTGGGCGTCATAAAACATTAAAATCTAATTTTGCTCGTGAGCTTGAGCAAGCACGTTATTTCGTTAATAAAAGATCAAAGCAAGCTATCATTGCTCAAGAAGCAGGCGAATTACAATTGCACGAACGTGCGTTAGAAGAGGTAGCTTATTATGAAGGGCAAGTAACTCGATTAGAAGAAATGTATGCAGGTGTTGTAGAGCAAATTGATGAGTTAGAGCGTCGTCTTTCTGAAATGAAAAATAAATTAAAAGAAATGCACGCAAAACGAATGGAACTAATGGCACGTGAAAATATGGCACATGCAAATCGTCGTATGAATACTGCGATGCATAAAATGGATGAAAATAATCCGTTCTTACGATTTGAAGAGATTGAAGATCATATTCGTGACTTAGAAACTCGTATGAATGAAGAGCATGAGCGTGACACGTTTGATATGAAAATTGCAAAACTTGAGCGTGAAATGAAAGAAAAGAATGATGTATCGTTAACGAAAGAGTTAACAAAATAATAGTGGTATATTATAAAACAGGCTTATGATATAGTGATAGGAGAAAAGGTGTTGGAAAGCAATGCCTTTTCTTCTATGTATATGTGACAAGAAGGGGGGAGCTGAAATGAAGAAACATTTTTCAAAGACACAATTAATGGGGATGCTCCTCATCATATTTGGATTCGGTCTTTTTCTTGATATGATACTTGGACATTTTGAACCAGGTGGTCTCATTTTTGCATTTATTATGCTTATGTTTGGAAGGCATTATCGTAAAAAGAATCGTTATGTACGGGGAAATGTATTTTTATTTGTTGGTGGTATCGTATTTTTATTCTTCTTATTTTCATCAGCAGCATTTGTTCTTGTCGTATTTGCTTGTTTAGCTTTAATAGGTTATCAATTGATTCAACAAGGACATCAGCAAAAAGCAATGAAGGTTGAAATTAAAGAAAAAGGGATTATAGACGAAGAGAAGCAAATATATCGTACAGAAACATATTTAAAAAATATGTTTGTAGGCAATGTACGAATGATGGATCATATTTATGAACTTGAGGATATTAATGTTCAATATGGTGCCTGTGATGTGGAAATAGATTTAACGACTGCTATGATTCCAGAAGGGGAAACGGTAATTGTTATTCGGGGTGTCGTTGGCAATATTCGTTTATATGTGCCATATGATATTGAACTTTCTTTAAATCATTCTGTTATTGTCGGACGTGTGCTCTTGCCAGGTCATGAAGAGACAGGGTTTAACCGCAATGTTACATTTAGAACAGAGCAGTATAAAGAGGCTCCTCGTCGTATTAAAATTATTTCTTCGCTTGTCGTAGGCGACACGGAAGTGAGGAAAGTATAATGAAGAAACAAAAAAATATTTCGTGGATGTATATTCGTTATTCTATGTTGTCCTCTGTTAGTATCGCACTCATTTGTACAATTGTATATGTATGGAAAAGCGAGCAACAAGTGTATGATTTATTATGGAAGGAATCCATCGCTTCTGTTCCAATTGGCTTGTTTATTATGACTACAAGTTTACTTATCGGGGGAATTGTAGGATATGCAATCGGTTACTATATAGAGCAGCGTATACAAGGATTAAATACGTTTCTATTTGAAGTAGAGCGAGGGAATTTTCCGAGCGATGTTTCGTTTACTGCAGATGATGAATTTCATGAAGTGGAACGAAAAGTAATCGTTCTGGCTCGTCGATTAGAGGAGCAAGCTGGACTCTTTCAAAAAGTAACGAATGAACGAGCTCATTGGAATGAAGAGATGAGACAAGAAGCGATTTCTCAAGAAAGGCATCGTTTAGCAAGGGAGTTGCATGATTCAGTGAGTCAGCAGCTTTTCGCAATGTCGATGATGATGTCAGCTATTAATGAACAAGTAGCTGAAATTCCAGAAACGACAAAAAAGCAGTTGCAGCTCGTTGAAAATATGGTTGTAAATGCACAATCAGAAATGAGAGCGTTGCTTCTTCATTTACGGCCTGTACAATTAGAAGGTAAGAAACTGACACAAGGTATAGAGGAATTATTGACGGAATTATCGCGAAAGCAACATATGAAAATTGAATGGCTTATTGAGCCAATAGAATTAAAAAAAGGTGTAGAAGATCATTTATTCCGTATTGTGCAAGAAGCGCTATCAAACACGTTGCGACACGCGAAGGCAAAGAAAACAGAAGTGCGCCTTCGAAAAATTGATCAATATGCGATTTTAAAAATCATTGATGACGGCGTTGGGTTTGAAGTAGGGGTTAATAAGGCTGGTTCATATGGCCTAAGATCGATGCAAGAGCGTGTTCATGAAATTGGTGGGACACTCAAGGTACTTAGTTTCCCAGCAAAAGGTACACAAATAGAAGTAAAAGTACCGATTATGATTGAGAGAGGGGGAGAAGTATGATAAAAGTATTGCTTGTCGATGATCATGAAATGGTTCGTATGGGTGTATCGGCATATTTATCTACACAGCCAGATATTGAAGTAGTAGGAGAAGCTGAGAATGGAAGAAAAGGATCAGAATTAGCATTGCAATTAAGACCGGATATTATTTTAATGGACCTTGTTATGGATGAGATGGATGGTGTCGAAGCAACACGTGCTATTATTCAAGAATGGCCAGAAGCAAAAATTGTAGTTGTAACAAGCTTTTTAGATGACGAAAAATTGTATCCTGTTATTGAGGCTGGGGCGACCAGTTACTTATTAAAAACATCAAGGGCAAGTGATATTGCTGATGCTGTACGAGCTACTTATGATGGAGAAACAGTATTAGAGCCAAAAGTTACCGGGAAAATGATGTCCCGTATGCGTCAAAAGAAAGAGCAACCTTTGCATGATGATTTAACGGAAAGAGAGTTTGAGATTTTGTTATTAATTGCAGAGGGGAAAAGTAATCAAGAGATTGCGGACGAGTTATTTATTGCACTGAAAACGGTAAAGACACATGTGAGTAATATATTAAATAAATTGAATGTAAGTGATCGTACTCAGGCGGTTATTTATGCATTTAGGCATCAATTAACGAAGTGATAAAGTGAAACTTTAATCAGTGGGAGGGATTCATCCCCCACTGATTATCAGCTCTCACCAATCGGGTTTTTACGGGCAGTTAATGCGGGATAAAGTGAAGCTTTAATTGGCGGGGAATTCCTCGCTGATTATTGGCTCGATACAATATAGATTTGGCGTTAAAACAATTGAATGTTTTTATTGACGATAAATAATGTAAGCGTTATCATCGAGGTGTTAACAGTACATATAAAGGGGAGAATGTATATGTTAGTTCAAACTATATTCGGAATGGATAAGTCTAAAAAATTAGGGGATTATGTGAACGCATTACAAGCGCTTTGTGAACAATATAATGTTGAAACAGATAAAATTGCGATTATTGAGGCAACAGAGGAATACTATTTATTTTTAGTAAAGCAAGAAGAGCACTATGATGTTGTCAAGGTAGAAACAGTTGATACGAATATTGAATATTATACGAAAGCTTATAAAATAAGCAGTTTTAATCATGCTGCGTATCAAATGTAAAAAAACTCCCTTTTGGGAGTTTTTTTAGGAGGCTTTTACTTCGTGAGAGTCGGTTACTAATGGAACTTTTTTCGTACCGCTTAGCTTAGCCATTGCAAGACCAATAAGAGCTCCTACTAATGCTGGTATTAGCCAGCCGATTCCTTCATTATATAAAGGGATAAATTCAAAATATGGTGTGATAAATGAAACTGAAATACCACCTTGTTTTAATCCATCAAATACGCTTACTACAGCTGCTCCGATTAAAGCACCTACATAAACAGAGCGATATCCACCGAAGTATTTATGAAGCAATGATAGTAGTACAAGTACAATTGCAATTGGATACACAACAAGCAGAATTGGAACAGAGATTGCGATAATTTTCGTTAAACCTAAGTTGGCAACTAGTAATCCTAATGCGCAAATGATACTCGCGAACGTTTTGTATGAAAATGTAGTCAATAATGTTGAAAAATATTGGCTGCACGCAGAGACGAGTCCAACGCATGTCGTTAAACAAGCGAGTGTAACGATAAGAGATAATAGGAGCAAACCATATGGACCGAATAATTGTTGTACGATAACAGTAAGTAGCTGTCCGCCATTTTTTGCATATCCGAGCGAGACGCTAGTTGCCCCAAGCCAGCCGAGTGCACCGTATACAAGTACGAGCCCTGTAGCGGCAATAAGCCCTGCTTTTGCTGTGGCGATGGCAATGGACTTACGATCATTCACACCTTTAGAGCGAATTGCATTTACAACGATAATTCCGAATGCAAGTGCTGAAATGGTGTCCATTGTTAAGTAGCCTTCCATAAAGCCTTTGAAGATTGGAGAAGTTTGATACTCTTGCATTGCTGGTCCTGATTGTCCAAGTGGTGTAAATACACTTTTAACAAACAATAAGAAAATAGAGAGTAATAAAATAGGTGTTAATACATTTCCAATACGATCAACAAGTTTAGATGGATTCAAACTCAGCCAAAATACGATAGTAAAGAAGATGATTGTATATACAAATAGTACTAGGCTGCTAGAGCGGATTGTTTCTGGCAAGAAAGAACTAACACCCATTTCATAAGCGACATTTGCAACACGTGGGATGCCCATGGATGGACCGATGGCAATGTATACAACCACTGTAAAGAAAATTCCGAATAATGGATGAACATGACTTGCAAGTTGTTGCATTCCATTTCCTGATAGAGAAATTGCGATAACAGTAAGTAGTGGTAAGCCAACTCCTGTTAGTAAAAATCCAATCATTGCTGGCCAAAAGTTTTCACCTGCGTTTTGCCCAAGCATGGGAGGGAAAATTAAATTACCTGCCCCAAAAAATAAAGAAAATAGCATAAGACCCGTGAAAAAAATATGTTTTTTTGATACAGTGTTCATTGTTTTTCCTCCTTTTTCATTCATTTGTAAGAACACAAAAAACTCGTCCCTAAAGAAAGGGACGAGTTATATTTACCCGCGATACCACCCTAATTTACACATGTAGAAATAAATCTATATGTATACGGCTTTGCAACGTACAACATGATACGTGTTCCTTGTAACGGGGGACGGCCGGTAAGAACTTACTGTAACATTCGGTTCTACTTCTCGGAGATGATTTTCGGTTACGCGCTGAACGTTGGCTTTCAGCAAATCGCCAACTCTCTGGGGAACAGTTCTATAACGTACTCGTTCTCGTCAATGAATTTTTATTCAAGTATTCTGACAGTATTGTTGCATGTTTTTTTTAGAAAGTCAATATGTTTTTTGAAAGATATATTTATATACGGAAATATCGAAAGTGATATTCGTTGTTGCAAAAGGAATAATGAATTGTAAAATGGAAGTAAAAATTTGCGGAGAATTGTAAAATTTATAGAGAAAGTTGATATTTATAGGAGTAAAGAAGGGATTGTTTGAATTTACAGAGAATAATACAACAATCCACTTGCTGGAAAGAACAAACCAAAAGAGGTGACTGAAATGCTTGCGATGGGAGTATTATTTGGCATTATTGCTATAATTGGTTTTATGTGGTTATATTATTCGCGTTCGTTTAAACAAGCAGAAGTTTTACTCTTTCAAAAAGGTAGTTTGTTGACAAATCAGTCTAGATATTTAGTATGTCCGAAGTGTGGAAGTGCACAGGCCAGAAGTGGAGGATATCAAGAGTGTTGCAAAATTAGATTATGAAAAAAGGAAGCCTCACATTATTTTGTGAGGCTTCCTTCCTTACAACTTCATCGCGCTCCAAATTGTCCATCGATCTCTTTCAATAATAGGAGAGACGTTTTGTAATGCGGTCTGTATATGTTGTAGAAGTTGAGAAAGTTCATCATCTGTTAACTCATATAGAATGGATCGACCTGTTCGAGGAGATAAATCTTGCAATAATGCTTCTACAGAATCATGTATTTTTCGTATTTCCCATTGTGTTTGTGTGGGAAGTACATGAAGAGAATGTTTTTGCAATTCAGTCTGTATAGTGTTGGTTTTTGGACGTCTTTTTGACTCTATTTCAATAAGTTTTGGAAATAAAGAGAAAAAATATCCGCGAATATGTTCGGGACTTCCTGGAATTGTACAATCTTCAATTGTTCGATCTTGTAAAATAAGTACACCGTTTTTATTTAATATACGAGAAGCTTCACGTAAAAATGTAGGAATGTCTTGTAAATGATGAATAACTGCACGCGAAATAACTATGTCAAATGTTTCATTAGGGTATGGGATATTATGTGCATCACCGTGGATGAATGAAATGTTTGGAAAGTTGTTACAATTTTCTTTTGCAGCTTGTAATATTTCTTTTGAAAAATCAAGTCCCACAACATTATTGGCTCCCATAAGAGCGAGTTCTTTCGTATAAATCCCACCACCACAGCCGATATCAATTATTTGCTTGTTTTGTATTTCTGTAATGTTTTTTACCATTTCAGCCCAAGAAATATGAGCGTTTCTTGTTGCATATGTGTACTTATTATTTTCATCATGAAAATTAATGGACATGATAAAGACCTCCTTTCAATGATTAGTATAGCGTATTTAATAGGATGTCACGTTTTTGTTTTATGTATGAAGGTTATAAGGATTTCTTATCGTAAGAGGAGGATTAATTTGAAAGGGAAATATGTATTGGTGTTGTTGTTTGTTATGTTACTAGCAGCTTGTGGTCAAGTTGAGCCGAAAAAAGAAACAAAAAAAGTAGAAGAGACGGTGAATGAAGTGAAAGAAACAATAGGGGTAACCGTTATACAAAAAAAACATAAAGAGAAAAAGTTGCAGGAATCAGAAGCGAAGTTAGTAATAGACATTTTGAATAAAGCTGAGAAACAAGAAATAACAGGAAGCTTCGGTGAACCTGAATATGAAATACAAATTAGTAGAGATGGGAAAAAAGAAACTTATTATGCATGGTTAAGGGGAGAAGATAGACGAGGATGGGTGCAATATAAGAAAGCTATGTATATGTTGAATGAAAAAGATACGGAAAAGCTTTTGGATATATTTCCAAATGTCTCAGAACAAAAAGAAGATGAGATGCAGGTAAGCCCTTTAACGGAAGTAACAAAAAAAGATTTGCAGATTACCGCGTTTCATATTAAAACAGGCGATCAAAACGTGAATTATACAGTACGGTATACGATTTCACAATCACTATACAATAAGTTAGTGAAGGAGCAAGAATATTATTTGCAACTCAATTTTCCAGAAAAAGTTCAAAAATTAATTGGAGCAAAAGAGAGTGAAATGATTTTAGGTGAAAAAGTAAAGGAAGGGTATAAGCAATATGAATTACATGCTACTGTTCCGATAAAAAGCGCTTCAGAATCACAATTAAAATCATTAGAAACATATTACGAAAATTATGATTTGAAAATATTAAACAGTGAAAAAGAAAAAATAGGTGTGTTTCAAAATATAATTCAGATTGTTAAAGATTATGGTGAAAAAATGAATTTTCAAAGATAAAGTGAGACTTTAATTAGCCCTTACGGATTGGAATGAATGTAAACTCGTCAAATCTATATGACCTTTCCTAGGAAATGATAATAGAGAGGGGAAAGCACCCCTCTCTATTACTTTGCTTTTGTAGATGGCTCATTCATTGATTTTCGTGTAATAAGAAAAGAAATCATAAGAGCGGAAAGGATGACAAGGGCAATAAATACGTGATTGGGCAACAAATCTAATAATAATACGTAACTAACGGTATAAAAAATAAGAGTTGAAGCTAAAAACGATAGAGCACCTATTATAAGAGATTGTAAATTCATTTGTGTACACCTCCTTTTATTTATATTTTTGGCTGAAAATGGATTATATAAACATTATTTCTAACAATAGAAAAAAATATGTCATAATAGAGAAAAGAACAAGCTTTGATGAATGATATGATTCCTTAATGAGAGATAAAGGAGAGGAATATGAAAAATAATAAAAAAGGATTATGGGGAATTATTGTTGCGATAGGTCTATTTTTACTGTCTAAGTTAAAGTGGGTATTTGCAATTTTTAAATTAGCAAAGTTTTCAACGGTATTTAGTATGTTTCTATCGCTTGGCGCATACGCAGTTCTATATGGTTGGAAATTTGGAGTGGCGCTCATTTATTTGTTGTTTGTTCATGAAATGGGCCATTTATGGGCTGCGAAAAGAAAGGGGATCCCAACATCGCCAGCAATCTTTATTCCATTTATGGGGGCTCTTATTGGAATGAAAGAGATGCCGAAAAATGCGAAAGATGAAGCTTACATTGCATATATGGGTCCGCTTTTCGGACTTCTGTCATTTTTACCAGCGATACCGCTTTATATAATGACGAAAGAGCCATTTTGGGCGCTTGTTATTTTGCTTGGAAGTATGATTAATTTCTTTAATTTAATTCCCGTTTCGCCGCTAGATGGTGGGCGAATTATTTCAGTTGTCAGTACTAAAATTTGGGGAGCAGGCCTTATTTTATTACTTGGCTATTCAATTTACTTTAAAAGTATTTTGGGAGGATTTATTGTTATTATCGGTTGTATGGAGTTATATAGAGTAATAAAGAGAGATGAGCCGATTAAGGAATTAGGGCATAAAATTGATGGAATGAAAGAATATGTTACTAGGCTTGAAGAGGAATTAAAAGAAACGGGTGCTGTACATCGGACTATATACGTGATGCATCATGAGATGAATGCATTAAGACAAAGAGAACGGGAAAAAGAGTTACAAATAGGTGAACTTCAAAAAATGGAAGTGTTAGAGTATCTTTTACTGAAGTTCGAACCGTTAGATTATGTTCCATATGAAGATGAAAAAGATGAGTATACAATTCACATAAGGGAAGCATTTGAAGCGTCAGAAAGAAAATTAAATGAATGGAAAACAGAAAAGGAACAACAAGAAAACTATTATAAAGTGGATGCGAAAACGAAATGGACAGTATTTGCTTGTTATATTGGATTAATGGCTATACTCGGTTACACAGCTTATGAAGGATATATTGTTTTACAAGAACATTTGCCAACGAGAAATGTATAGAAAAATATTGTCGAAATGATAGGAAGAATTAATACAGGAATTATATTTCTACAAGAGAATGTTACAAGTATAGTCATACGTTGTAATATTTTTAGTAGAGAAGGAGTTCTGTATATGAAGAAATTGTTAAATGTATTAGGTATTATTATCGTGATGATTATTGCGAGTTATAGTCTTATGAATGTGCTGTTACATTATGCGAATAAGCCTGCTGAGGTAAATACAATAGCTCAAATAGAAGATGTGCAAGAAGAGACAAAAGTGCTAGATTTTATTCGAATGACACATGAAAGCTATAATAATTTCTTAAATTACGGTAAAGCAGAGAATTATACAGATGGGGATTGGAATCAATTTAAGCAATGGTTTCAACAGCAAGAACAATCTTTAAAAAATATACATATGGAAATAAAGAATGAAAAAATAAAACGCGATGTAAATAGAAGCTATGAAATTGTAAAAAAAGGTGTGGAACTTCAAAATATTGAGTATGTAGTGTATGCCCACCGTGTATATCATGACTTGGATATCATCGTAAATAAATATAGAGGTGAAACGAATATCTGGGGGTATACGGAGTTTGGCGATGGGAAAGATATAAAAGTAATTGAACAAGCTATACAAACAAAATAATAAGCTAGCTAGAATTCTAGTTAGCTTATTTTCTTTTGTAAATATAATGTTCATATATTATTCACAAAAACACCGTGTTAATAGTGATTAAAATCACAATCTGCATTATAAGATTCAGTTAAACTAAAAATAGTTAAGGAAATAGAGGAGTGGGATACAATGTTAAGTGCAAAAACAATTGAAATCGTAAAGTCAACAGTACCATTATTACAAGAAAAAGGCGTTGAAATTACAACGAGATTTTACGAAATTTTATTTTCGGAACATCCGGAGTTATTGAATATTTTCAACCATACAAATCAGAAAAAGGGAAGACAACAACAAGCGTTAGCGAATGCTGTTTATGCAGCTGCAACATACATTGATAATTTAGAAGCTATTATTCCAGTTGTAAAACAAATTGGTCATAAGCATAGAAGTTTAGGTATTAAAGCAGAGCATTACCCGATTGTAGGTACATGTTTACTGCGTGCCATTAAAGAGGTCGCAGGTGCACCTGATGAAGTTTTAAACGCATGGGGAGAAGCATATGGTGTCATTGCTGATGCATTCATTAGCATTGAAGCAGAGATGTATGAAGAAGCTGCACATAAAGAAGGTGGATGGAAAGACTTCCGCAACTTTGTGATTGTTAAAAAAGTGAAGGAAAGCGATGTTATTACGTCATTTTATTTGAAACCTGAAGATGGAGGGAAAGTTTCTTCATTCATCCCAGGTCAATATGTAACGGTTCAAATCAATATTGAAGGTGAGACATATACACATAATCGTCAATACAGTTTATCCGATGCTCCTGGGAAAGAATATTATCGTATTAGTGTAAAAAAAGAAAAAGGTGTAGATACACCAGACGGTAAAGTGTCTAATTACTTACATGAACATGTAAAAGAAGGAGATGTTTTACCAGTAAGTGCACCAGCGGGAGATTTCGTGTTAAATATGGATTCAACATTACCAGTTGTACTAATTAGTGGTGGAGTAGGGATTACACCGATGATGAGTATGTTAAATACGTTAATTGAACAAGATTCAAAACGTAATGTATATTTTGTTCATGCAGCAATAAATAGTAATACACATGCAATGAAAGAAGATGTTAAGGCAGTAGAAAATGAATATGAACAAGTTAAAGCATATACTTGTTATTCTGCACCGACTGAAAAAGATTTAGAAATGAAGAACTTTGATAAAGAAGGTTTCATTGAAAGTGAATGGTTAAAAACTATTATTCCGACAACTGAAGCAGAGTTTTATTTCTGTGGTCCAGTAGCATTTATGAAGCATATAAATGCTGCACTAACTGATTTAGGTGTGAAACAAGAGCATATTCATTATGAATTTTTCGGCCCAGCAACAAGCTTACAATAAGCAAAAAAACGAGGTATTTATTTTACCTCGTTTTTTATTTGTTCTCGTAATAAACGGTTTACTGTTTCACGGCGTATACCTATCAGTTGACCAATTTCGGTTTGTGTTAATATTTCATATATAGGAATGTCACCTAAATATAGGGTGAACCATTCTTGTAAACGATGAAGACGTTCTTTCGGAGAGACGGTTGTCAATTGATCAATTCGTTGTTGCATCATTCTTAATTTAGATTGTAATTGCATAGCGATGTTAGCATACGATTCGGGATTTGCTTGAAGTCTCTCGTACCATTCACTACTAGTGATCGGTTCCACTTCTGTTTTTATTAAAGCGATAGCTGTACCGTGATATTCTTTCGGTGAAATTAAAGAATGATGAGGTATCGTTTCACCTGGAACGATAATGTTGAATAAAAATGGTGTTCCGTCTTCTTCTAGCCGAACTACTTTTAATAAGCCTGTTTTTATAAAGTATAAAGGACCGTCCTCGCCTTGACGGAATAGTACATCTCCTTTGTGTAGAATCAATGTTAGCCCCCCATTAATATGTTTCTATTTCTTCTATTTTAGCGTATATGTATATAGACAATATGCTATTTCAACAGCAATTTCATTGACGAAATGTATGCTATTACAGTAGTATACTATTTAGTGTGTAATAGTACTAGCAATGAATACGCTGTAGGGGGTTTAGTATATTGTTAGATGCGATGAGAATGACGGATATGAGAATTCCGGCGAATGCTATCATTCATGTAGAAGAGATGAAAGGTGGAGTCGTTTTATCCGTTGAAGTAGACGGCCAAATTATTTATACGATGGCTTATGATGAAGAAACAGATAGCTATGCTGAATTATATGATCGAAACGATAAGAGGGCGTGCCAAGTACATGAAGACTTCATGGGGTGGTCACTTCTTCATTAAAAAAGATGTCAATATGACATCTTTTTTTATTAAATCGATAGAATATACAAAGAAATGAAATATAAGGATAAAATTTGTAATAATTGATTTTGCATTGTTAGCACTCTGTAACTGCAAGTGAACTATTTTTTCGCTATCATAAAGATAACAGTCGCAGTTATAGGAGTGGTCAACTTGAAGAAAGTACATATTTCAAATTATATGTTATTATGTGTTTGTTTAATTTTATTTGTTCTCCTCGGAGGATTTTTATATTCATGTGTATAAGAAAAACGCATTCTAAAAAGAATACGTTATAAAAGGGAAATAATGATTAATCTAGTTCCAAGAATAATCAACGTAATACGTAATAAATTAATTACGGCGTTACCACTTAGTTTTGTATTAATGTAAGCCCCGATTTTTCCGCCAATCCATGCACCCGGAATCAGGATTAATGCATAAATCCAGCTGACATTTCCAAGTGAGATGTGAGTTGCAGAACTTACAATTGCTGATAGAAATACGATGAACATTGAAGTTGCTACTGCAATATGTGCTGGGAATGCAAAAAGAAGCATCATTGCTGGAACAAGTAAGGCACCGCCACCAATTCCAAATAATCCAGATATAAACCCAACTATAAAGGCGATAAAGATAGCAAGAAACGGTGGGAATTGGTAGTGTACAGTATTTCCATCATTATCTGTAAAAGAACGCTTAATTACAGACGTATTTGAGAGGGAAAGAGGTTTTAATTTGTCTCGAAGCATAAGTAGAATTGAGACGAATATAAGGAAAATCCCAAAGTATAAAGAAAATGTGTCTTGGTTTAAAAATTTATTTGCCCATGATCCGATAATACCACCAGGGCCGCTTCCGATAAATAAAATAAGTCCACTTTTATAATCTACTCGCTTATGCTTCATGTAAGTAAGGGTGGAAGATAGTCCTGTGAAAACGACTGTTACCATAGAAGTCCCTACTGCAAGTTGTGGTGATAAACTGTGTAATCCAATTAATAACGGAACAATAATAATTCCGCCTCCAAGCCCAACTAGGCTGCCGACTGTTCCGGCGATTAGTCCGATGAAAAGTAACATGATGTATTCCAAAATTGCCAACTCCTCTAAATAACTTATCCATCAATTATTATACACGCTTTTTAATGAGAAATAGGCTTGTTCACAAAAAAGTCGTCTTCCTAGAAAAATAAGGAAGACGACTTTTGATTAGAAAACAAAATGTAATAGGTAGTAAAACAGAGCAGCTAAAGAAGCTGAAATAGGAAGTGTAATAACCCATGTAATTAACATACGTTTTGCAGTTCCCCATTTTACCCCTTTCACACGGTGAGAAGCACCAACCCCTAAAATAGAAGAAGAGATAACGTGCGTCGTACTAACCGGTAAGTGAATGAATGTTGCACCGAAAATAACAAGTGATGATGATAAATCGGCAGCTACACCATTTACAGGACGAATTTTCATAATTTGTCCACCGACAGTTTTAATAATTTTCCATCCACCGACAGAAGTACCAAGCCCCATTGCGACAGCACAAGATAATTGTACCCAGAACGGGATATCGCTAGAAGTATGATAGTTATTAGCCATAAGTGCCATCGTAATGATCCCCATTGCTTTTTGTGCATCATTCGTACCGTGTGTGTAGGCTTGTAATGCTGCAGTGAAAATCTGGAATATACGGAAGTTCTTATTCGTTTTCGTTAAGTTAAAGTTTTTAAATACTACTTTAAAAATACTGTATACGATATAACCAATAACAAAAGCGATAATCGGTGAAATGATTAAAGCTTCAATAATTTTAATGAATCCTTTAAGATTTAGCGAGCTAATCCCAGCGGCCGCAATTGCAGCACCTGCGATTGCGCCGATAATTGCATGCGAAGAACTACTTGGAATACCGTAGTACCAAGTAATTAAGTTCCAAGCTATTGCCGCAAGCAAAGCAGCTAAAATTACAAGAGAACCATTTTGTAAGGCGAATGGATCAACGATATCTTTTGTAATCGTTTTTGCTACACCTGTAAATGTCATTGCGCCCAAAAAGTTCATAATAGCCGCCATAATAATGGCATGTCTAGGCTTTAGAGCTTTCGTTGAAACAGCCGTTGCAATAGCGTTTGCTGTATCGTGAAATCCATTGATAAAGTCAAAAGCTAAAGCGCAAATGACTACTAAAACGGTCAGTATCAAGAGTGTATCCATGATCAAACTCCTTACGCGTTCTTCATAATAATTGTTTCTAATACGTTTGCAACGCTTTGACAGCTATCAGCTACTTCTTCAAGCTCTTCGTAAATCTCTTTAAATTGAATAATCTTAATCGGATCTTTTTCACGAGAGAATAAGTGCTTAATCGCATGACGGCGAATATCATCACACTGTGATTCATAATCCTTAATCTTAATCGCATTTGTACGAATGTCGACTAATTTTTTGTTAGACATTAATTCAACAGAGTTTGCAATCTCAATCGCACATTGATTAATTGCTTCTACGAATTTAATCATGTATTCATCAGCTTCTGTAATAGAATACATTTCGAACAGACCTGCACTGTGATCTAATCCGTCTAATACATCATCCATACTCATTGCAAGTTGTAGGATGTCCTCACGCTCAATCGGAGTGATAAACGCTTTGTTTAACTCCATAATGATTTCGTGAATAAATGAGTCACCTTTTGACTCATACTCTTTCATGCGCATAGAAAACTCTTTTAAATCGCTAGCATTTTTAATTTTATACTCCACGAAAAACTGCGCGCCTTCTTTTAAATTTTCGGAAACATTCATTAACATTTCAGAAAATTTATCTTTTTTTGATTTAAAGACCATTATTGTTACCCCCACAAAAGTAATATATGTAAAATATATTGGCTAATCAATTCTAACAAAAAACTGTCGTTTTTTAAAACATTTTATCGAAAAGTTTACAAAAACTTAACATAACTCTCGTTGTTCTATTAATAATATTAATATCCAATAGTGAATATCTTACTTGTAGAATGTCCTTTTCTTGCAAAAAGTATGAATGCAAAAGAAAAGCTTTACACTATAGGAATGACTACGTTATTATAATAAATTTAAAAGGCGGTGTATTCTTCCTTTTAAAAAGAAGAGTGTAAATAAATGAAGGAAGTGAACGAATGAAATTGAAGAACACTCATTTTAAAAAAATGCTTGAGTGGTTCAATAAGAGGAAGAAACTTCGTAATTCATTAATTGTATTGGGAAGTGTACTCGTTACTCTATTTATTGCTGTAAATATAATAATTTCCATTCAAGACATATCTGAATTAAAACAAGCTGTTCCACAACCGACTTTAATTTATGATGCAAATAATGAGGTCGCAACTAAATTAGCTTCTTCGAAAACAGAAGGCGTTAAAAGAAAAGATATTCCTGATATTATGGTTCAGGCAATTGTTGCAGTAGAAGATAAGGAATTTTTTAACCATCATGGTATTTATTATAGTGGAATTATAAGTGCGGTTTTTAAAAATATTACAGCAGGAGAAGTTGTAGCAGGGGGAAGTACAATTACACAGCAGCTTGCGAAGAATGTATTTCTGACACAAGATCGTACATTTTCTCGTAAAATAAAGGAATACTTTTTAACAAAAAAAATAGAACGTACTTATACAAAAGATGAAATTATTGAAATGTATATGAATCAAATTTATTTTGGGGAAGGTGCTTGGGGTATAAAAAGGGCAGCAAAATCTTATTTTGATAAAGATGTAAAAGATTTATCAATTTCAGAAGCTGCAACGATTGCAGGCTTGATTAAAGCACCATCTGCATATTCACCTTATAAAAACTTTAACAAGTCAATTGAAAGACGTAATGTCGTATTAAGCTTAATGAAAGAGCAAGGGTATATTTCTGACGAACAGTATAATAAAGAAAAAGAGAGTGGTCTTGTATTAAAACGTGGTGTGGATGATAAATACAAGGGAAAATATTCTCAATATGTAGACTATATTGTTAGAGAAGCGATGGACAAATACGAATTGACACAAAATGAAATTTTAGCGGGTGGTTATCGTATTTATACAGAGCTTGACCCGAAAAAACAACAGGCTGTAGAAGACGTTGTGAATAATGATAGTTATTTCAAAGATAATGGCTCAGACCAACTGATGCAAACGGGTGTAGTTCTTATGAATCCAAAAACAGGTGGTGTACCAGCTTTAGTTGGAGGGAGAGGACCGTACCAGTTTTTACAGTTTAATCATGCAACCCAATTAAAAAGACAACCTGGCTCAACGTTAAAGCCTTTAGCTGTATATGTACCCGCGTTAGAGCAAGGGTATGAAGTATACGATATATTGAAAGATGAACCATTTAATATTAAAGAATATAAACCACAAAATAGCGATCATACTTTTCACGGTGATGTGACAATGTATGAAGCTGTGGCAAAGTCGTACAATGTTTCGGCTGTTTGGCTATTGGAACAGATTGGATTAGATAAAGGATTGAAATCTTTAGAGCGATTTGGTATTCCATTAGTGCCAGAAGATCGTACGTATCCAATCGCTTTAGGCGGTATGCATGTAGGAACATCCCCATTTGTAATGGCTCAAGCGTATAGTACATTTGCAAATGATGGTGTTCAAGTGGAAGCTCATGCGATTAGAGAGATACAAAATGCGGAAGGTGAAACGATTGGAAAGTGGTATAAGAAAGAGACACGAGTGACAAGCGAGAAAATTTCTCAAAAGATGACATATTTATTAAAAGGCGTTGTCGAAAAGGGAACGGGCGAAAAGGCGAAAGTTAATAATGTTGATACGGCCGGTAAGACAGGAACTACTCAAATTGTAAATGGCCCAAGCACCGGCGCAAAGGATTCATGGTTTGTTGGATACACACCAGATTTGGTAGGTGCGATTTGGGTAGGATATGATAAAACAGATAGCGATCATTATGTTTCGGGTGGTAGTCAAATTACGACGACAATGTTCCGGGATATTATGAAAAAAGCGAACGCAAATCCAGCTCAAAAAGCATTTCAGTTATCGCTCATATCTGAGGCTGATTATAAAAAACAATTGACTACAATAGAAGAGGAAAAACGAAGAAAAGAAGAAGAGAAGAGAAGGAAAGAAGAGGAACAACAAAGAAAAAAAGAGCAACAAGAGTGGATTGATAAAGTGAAAGAATGGATTCCTTCATTTTGGTAAAAGAAAGAGGCGAATAATGAAATTCGCCTCTTTTTTGTATGAAAAACAAAATGAAATTTTAAACGATTGAAATTATCCCTTCTCCGTACTAGTTACTACTCGTTAAGTATAATGTTCGTATTGCCAAAGGATTGAGAATCGTATGTGACAATTATTTTTCCTTTACTAATAGGTTCGTAAGGTAATTCTTCTTCGTAATTACCATTATTTTCATTGTGGATAGAAAGTGTAATTTCATCGATTTTTTTATTTGTATACTGATCTTTAATCGTTTCAGCAATTTGAAGTAACGCTTCGGAACTAGAAGCTTTCGTAATAAGCATTCCCGTTATAACTTTCTTTTCATTTTTTGTTGCATTGGAATAAGGGATGTTGCTTTGTTTCGTATACAAAATTTTGTATGGAACAGTTTTTCTATCTGCTTTTGAAATAGTGGAATATTTTAGAGTTAAAAAAAATCCTACACATAAAATAATGCATACCATAAGAGCAATCCAAATGCGTATTAGTGACATAACTCTCATTTTCATCCCTCTTTCATATCTTTGACTTCACTATTTATCATACAAAATGAGGATTAAGATAGAGTAAATTTGAGGTAAAGAAACGTAAAGAAGGAGCACTTATCCTCCCAAATAAGTGCTCCTTTTTATTAAAAGAGAGATTTAATAGACAATCAAAATCACATCTATTACTTATAAATGTGCTTAGTCCTCCCAAAATATTTTCGGAAATTGTGGTTAGTAAATTCGGATGACAGATAGTGTCGCAGTTGTATCGCCCGCAGGTCCTTGAGCGCCTTGAGGCCCTTGAGCACCAGTAGTCCCCGTAGTTCCTCCCCCTAGGCAACCAGATCCATATTGAACTAGAATAGCTTGACCAAGAGCTTGAAGAAGTCTAACAAATTCTGTAAGTTCTGACTTAGGGATGTTAATATGGCTACATGCTCTTACTTCGCAACAATCATTACCATAAAATACTTTTCCTTTATTTTTATTGTTCATCTTTTCATTCTTTTCTTTCATAGAATCATTAGTCATTACTATATATTAAAATGAAATTTATACTAAATTCGTGATGGACAAACTACCATTTCTAAAAAAATAAGAAATTGGCCCACCTACGAAAGAAATAAGTAAGATATAGAGAAAGGTTTATATAATGTAAAGAAGAAAAGTGCAACATAAAAAACTACATGCTAATTGTTGGGAGTGTTTAACAATTGGCATGTAGTTCGTGGATTAGTCCTCTATTTACATTGATTTAATTTTTCAAGGGTTGTTTTAGGTAAGATTGGAATTGAAATAGTGAAAGTTGTACCATCTTCATTACTAGTCATTTTTAATGTGCCGTTATGATTTTGGATGATTTTTTTTGTTACTGACAAGCCTAGTCCTGTTCCCGAATCCTTCGTTGAGAAGAATGGGTCAAAGATATATTCTTGAATAGCTGGAGGAATACCAATTCCATTATCTGTGAAAGTAATCCGAATGAAGTTATTAAGGCGATAACTAGTAATTTGAATAGAAAGAGGTTTGTCGCCTTGAGCATCGACGGCATTTTGAAATAGATTTAAAAACACTTGAACAAGTTCATGTCGATCAATATTGACTAAAATATCATCTAATTCATTAGAGAAGTTATAATCAATTGAAATATTATGCAAGGAAACTTCACTAGCTAGTAACTGTTGAATATAGTCACGTAAAAATGTATTGATGGGAAACGGTTCTCTTGTAAATTCCCGTGTTTTTGAAATGGCTAAAAATTTTGTAATAATATTATTTGCACGATCTAATTCAGGGATAAGCAAGTTTTTAAATAACTCTTTATTTGATGGAGAAACGCTTTCTTGTAAAAATTGTAAGTATCCTCGTACTGTTGTAAGAGGATTTCGTACTTCGTGTGCAATTCCAGCTGCGATTCGCCCTGCTAACGAAAACTTCTCTGCATCACGTTCTGTATTTAAATAATGAAAGACACTAATAACTCTAAAAATCTCCCCGTTATAATCGCGAATAATTCGGTTATTTATAATGCCATAGTTTTTGTCTAAAACTTCTTCATTATATATTTCTGTTCCCGTTTTTAATGTTTCAATCGCTTTAATTTTTTCTTCCGGCAAGTTTAGTAATTGTTGAATCGGTTTTCCGATAATATCATTTCGTATTATACCGAAATCATCTGCAGCAACTTGATTACATAAAGTAATATTCCCTTTACTATCGATAAAGGTTACATGATGTGAAAAGGCATCAAAAATATGTACAAAGTGTTTTTCAAGTTGTTCAAATAAAAATAATGAATCACAAGTAAGTTGAAAATGAGCCTCTTTATTCTCTTTTGGTATTTCTTGAATGGAATGAGTCGTTCTAGTTTTCTTTATTCGTAAACCAATATGTGGATTTTTGTATGTGAAATGATGTGGTAATTGATTCACAAGTTCTTCATAAAAACGTACTTTATTTTCTAGTTCTTCAATTCGTTTTTCATGAGATACAGTAGCATCGTTTGGAAGCATAAATAAATAACCCCTCATTTTAAAAATTCTTCCATATAGTATATCATATTTTTATAAGGATACCCTTAAAGAAAAGGCTACATGATGCAAAGTGAATAGAAGATGAAGTTAAAAAGGGAGGGGTATATGTGCTGTTTATTGGAGTGACAGGATGGGGAGATCATGATTCTTTATACATAAATCCCTATGAAAATAGAAATAAATTACGAACATACAGCGAGTATTTTCCTATTGTGGAAGTGGATAGTTCATTTTACGCAATGCAACCTGCACGAAATTATATAAAATGGGCAATGGAAACGCCGAAAGATTTTTCTTTTGTCGTAAAAGCGTATCAAGGAATGACAGGACATATGAAAGGTGAAATTCCTTTTTCTACGTTCGATGAGATGTTTGATGTGTATAAACAGTCTATTCTTCCTTTAATAGAAGCTGATAAATTAAAAACAATTTTATTTCAATATCCACCATGGTTTGATTGCAAAAAGAAAAATGTAGATTTTCTTCGATATACGAAAGAAAAAATGGAAGGTTTACCATGTGCAATAGAATTTCGAAATCAAACATGGTTTTATCCAGAAATGAGAGATAAGACGTTACAGTTTCTAGAACAGGAGAAATGGATTCATACAATTTGTGATGAACCCCAGGCTGGGATAGGTTCTGTGCCACTTGTGTTAGAGGTTACGAATTTAGACATGGCATTAATACGTTTTCACGGTCGAAATGTTCATGGTTGGCTTGATAAAGGGGAAAATTGGAGAGCGGTTCGCTGTTTATATCGCTACAACAATAAAGAACTGGAAGAATGGGTTGAACGACTAGAGCAATTAAAAAAGAAAACAAAGGATATATACGTACTGTTTAACAACAATTCAGGTGGGGATGCAGCAGATAATGCGAAACAGCTTATGAAAATGATGAACATTACATATGGTGAGCCGAAGCCGGAGCAATTAAATTTTTTTGAATGATAATAAACAAGAAAGGCACTGTACAAACAGGGGGAATGTACAGTGCCTTTCTATATGAAAAAGAGGGGTAACAATGTTACTGAGCGTTTGGTTGATTCATTAATTGTTGGCTTCATAATAAATGATAATGGTTATCATTATCATTGTCAATGGTTTTTCTAAAAATATATAAAAAACTTTGTATATTTTAAATAGAGATAAAAAAAGAACAGCGATTAATGTGAAGTGACCCCTAAAAGTTAGACACGGTTATTTCATTAGGCAGCTTGATAAAAGTGAGTTCGGTATTGTACCGGACTCATTTTTAATTTTGCCTTAATCCGTTTCGTATTATAATAATC
>Ga0164241_10001474_pt1 | contig 28876 bp, 26 predicted proteins | sample OricomyardsoilBY_FD_108780 | JGI IMG/M metagenome (GOLD analysis project Ga0164241, IMG submission 108780) | Backyard soil microbial communities from Emeryville, California, USA - Original compost - Back yard soil (BY) | ecosystem: Environmental > Terrestrial > Soil > Unclassified | place: USA... | reverse complement strand
GAGCACGCGAGCAGCGAACGTCGCGCCAGCGACGCGACCCAATGCTGACCGGGTGGCCGGATGGTTTTCGTCGAGACCAAGCGAGGTCGGCGGCGAGGCGCGCGGAGCGTGCTCACGCACGCGAGCACGCGAGCAGCCGAGATCGCGCCCGGATCGGCGAAAAACACCAGCCAGCTAGCAACTTCGCGGCCCTCGTGGAGGTGTGCTAACCCCGCGCTTGCCTGCATGGCCAATCTCGCCGTCCCGCTCGCGTCCAACGTCGTCACGTCCGGCCCACCACATCGCGCCATCTTGCGACTCGCGCTGCCGACCGTCGGCGCCATGCTCGCGCAGAGCATCGTCAACGAGATCGACGTCTTCTTCTTCGCGAAGCTCCCGAACCCGGAGTCGAGCAACGCGCAGGCAGCGCTCCTTCCATCGCTCATCATTCTCTGGCTCTTCGGCGGCTCGCTCTCGGGCATCGCAGTCGGGACCCAGACCTTCACCGCGCGACGCTTCGCAGAGAAGGACGATGAAGCAGCCGGCGCAGTGCTCACGAACGCGTTCACGTTCGCGTTCGTCGTCGGCGGGCTCTTCTCGTTCATCGGCTACGTCGCGATGGGGCCCATCCTGGATTTGCTCATCAAGAGCGACGGGGCGCACCAGGCCGCACACGACTACCTCCAGTACCGACTCCTGGGCGTGATGAGCATGGCCGCGACGTTCGCCTTCAAGGCGTTCTTCGATGGCATCGGCAAGACGAGCGTCCACTTCGTCGCGTCGATCGTCATGAACGCGTTCAACATCGGCCTCTGCCTCCTCTTGATCTTCGGCAACTCGACGCTCGGTCTCCCGAAGATGGGCATCGCTGGCGCCGGCCTCTCCGGGGTGATCTCGACCTACGTCGGCCTCGCGATCATGGCCGGCTACGCCTTGAAGTCGGAGTACCGGAAGCGCTTTCGGCCGCTCAGCCTGAAGAAGCTCGACAAGAGCTTGATGTGGAACATCCTCAAGCTCTCGATCCCGGGCGCCGTCGCGACGGTCGTCATCATGCTCGGCTTCGCGATGTTTTCGATGATCGGTTCGAGCCTCGACAATGGCAGCGTCGAGCCGGTGAACTCCGCGTCGATGACGGTCATCGTCGCCGTGCTCAAGCTGACGTTCACCGCATGCCTCGCGTTCGGCACGGCGACGGCGACGCTGGTCTCGCAGTCACTGGGCGAGAAGCAGCCCGACAAGGCCGAGCGCTTCGGGTGGGCGAGTGTTCGACTCGGCCTGATCATTTTCGGGATCGTCGGCCTCGCAGAGGCGATCTTCGCGCCTCAGATCCTCCACTTGGTGGCGTCGAGCCCCGCGGTAGAGGCGCATGCTCTCTTGCCCATGCGCATCATGGGCCTGGCCACACCGCTCATCGCGACCGCCCTCATCCTGACGCAGGCGCTCTTCGGCGCGGGCAACACGCTCTTCGTCATGATCGTGGAGTTCTGCCTCCACTTCTTGTGTCTCGTCCCGCTCGCCTACCTGCTCGGCGTCTCGCTCCACATGGGCTTGGTCGGCTTGTTCCTTGCCGCCGTCGCGTACGTGACCGGGCTCGCCTCTGCGATGTTTCTGAAGTTCAGATCGGGCGGTTGGAAGCGCATCAAGATATGAGCGCGGCCTGACGCGTCAGATCGTCGACGGCTTCCTCTTCGACAAGAGCTCGACCGCAGCGCGAACATCTTGGCTGCGCGAGCGCGGCGCCACGAGGAGCGCGTCCTCGGTATCGACGACGACCAGATCGTCGACGCCTAGCAGGACGACCACCTTCTTCTCCGACGCGCCGACGACGTGGTTTCCTTTTGCGTCGACGAAGAACGCGCCCTCGCCGACGGTGTTGCCGAGCTCGTCGTGCTTCGCGAGCTCCCAAGCGGCTTGCCAGCTGCCGATGTCGCTCCAGCCGAAGTCACCGCGAACGACGGCGATGGCCTCGAGCTTCTCCATCACCGCGTAGTCGATGCTGATCGACGGCATCGTCGGAAACACTCGCGCGAGCGCGCTCGCCTCCTCGCCTCTTTCGGCGGCGGCGTCGAGCTCGTCGACCTTGGCCGCCAGTTCTCCGGCGTGCGCGCGCACCGCCGCCAACATGTCGCACGCTCGAAAAATGAACATGCCGCCGTTCCAAAGGTGTCGGCCACCGGCGACGAAGCCTTCGGCTCGAGCGAGGTCGGGCTTCTCGACGAAGCGGACGCCGCGGACGACCGCTGCTTCGCCGGGCTCTACCTCGATGTACCCGAAGCCCGTGTCGGGGCGCGTCGGCTGAAGTCCGATCGTCGTGATCGTCCCCGCGCGTGCGCTCTCGATCGCTCGTCTCAGCGACTCTCGAAACGCCTCTTCGTTCGCGACGTGATGATCGCTCGGCAACACGACCAAGATCGCTTGCGGATCCTTTCGGGCGACGACCGCCGCCGCCCACGCGATGCACGGCGCCGTGTTTCTCGCCGCTGGCTCGACGAGAACGTTCTCCGGCAAGACCTCTGGAAGCGCCGCGCGCGTCGCAGCTTCGACCTTCGTGCCGGCGGCGATCATCACGCGGTCCCAGCCACCGGCCACGTCGAGGGCGCGCTCGGCCGTGCGACGAATGAGAGGTTGATTTCCCGCGAGCGCGAGCAGCTGCTTCGGTCGATGTCCGCGCGACGCGGGCCAGAAGCGCGTTCCGGAGCCCCCCGCGAGGACGAGCACGTAGGTCGCTGAGCTAGACACGAATCGCGGTTACCACAGCCACCGAGCAGCGGCTCGGCTCACCGACCCGAGAGCGCCCAAGCCATCGCGAGCTCGGCCACGCCGAGCAGCGCGAGCCAACGCGGAGCCAGCGAGACGACCCGAGGCATCGCACGTACGAACATTCGCGCGGCGAGGGCCGCGACGAGGAGCGCGGCGACTACGCTCGCCGCGGCGGCGTACATGTCCACCGTGACGCTGCCGAGCGGCGCGCGCGCGAGCGTGCCGATCGGCGCGCGCGCGAGCGTGCCGATCGCGCGGGCCAGCTCGAGCGGCGCAGCGAGCGCGAACACCGGACCGACATCGACGCGCCGACCGGACCACGCGAGCGCGACGCACGCGGACGCCACCGCAGAGCCGCCCGGGAGGCCCGAGAGCCCGAGCGCGGTCGCCACCACGAGGGCCGCGCGCACGCGGCTCCTTCGCGACGACGGGTGCGGCGCGACCGCGACGGTCGCGAGCATCACCGAGGTGAGGACGAGGCCCGCTCCAATCGCAAGGGCCGACGGCCTGACGTCCAGAGTCACGCGGCGAAGGACTTCAGCCCCGACGATGCCGAAGAGCAAGCCGATGCCGAGCGCGACCGACTCCTTGCGCCGCGCGCGTCCCCTCGCATGCGCCACGGCGCGCCTCGCCATCACGCCCATCAAGAACGCGGCGACCAGCTGGCCGACCGCCACGCGGGCATCGGTGACGCCCGAGACGCCGAGCGCCGTGCCGAGGATGCGCAGATGCGCCTCTGCGCCGAGCGGAAGCACCGACGCGAACGCAGCGAGCGCAGTGAGGACGATTTGATTGAACACGGAGTGAGCTGGCGCGGGTTTCGGGCCGCGCGAAAAGCGCGCGAGCCCCTGTCACACTCCGGGACTCTCGCACGACGGACCTGACGAACGACGGCGAAACAGCGCGGCATCTTCGCGCTGACGCCCGTTCTTCGAATTGCCGCCGCCCGACGTTCGGACGGCATTTTCGCTGCCCGGCCGTCGGTGGTCGGCGCGGCGCGCTTCGGCCGGGCTCGCGCCCGTCGCCGCCGAAGCGTCGACGCACCGATCCGTCCGCGATCTCGGGCGCTGAGAGGTCTCCATGCTCGTCTTCAACCGCGGCGCGTCGCGCCGATGGGTAGTGGTGTGTCTCGGGCTCGCCACCGTCGCGTCGATCTCGTTCGCGGCGCGCTCCGACCGAGCGCGTGCGATGCTCGGCGACCCTGCGCCCATGCTCGCCGACGTCGACTCGCGCGCCGTCGTGGCCGACGCCACGGCGCCGGAAGCGAACCACCCACCCCGCTTCGAGGCATTGCACGAAGCCACGCTCGTCGCGACGAACGTCGGCTCGACGCGCATCGTGCCGCCCACGACGAACGACCGCGCGCACGCGTCGACGATCACGTTTCTCCATGGCGCGTGCATGAGCACCACCGACACGTGTCGACGACTCGATGCCCTCTCCAGCGACGACGCATGGCTCGTCTGCCCCAGCGGGAACTCGACCTGTGGTGGAGACGCGTCCGACTGGTCGGGTGACGGAGACGAGAAGGCCGACTTCCTGGACGACGCCGTCGGTGAGGCGCTCGACTCGATCGATCTCCCGCGCGCCGACACGCGACGCACCGACGTGCTCATGGGCTTCTCGCGAGGCGCCTTCGTCGCCCGAGACGTCGCCTACGCGAGGCCCGGGAGATACCGAGGCCTCGTCCTGATCGGAGCCGCTACGGTGCCCGACGCGGAGCTCCTTCGTAAGAACGGCATCCGCCGGGTCGTCTTGTCTTCGGGCGACTACGACGGCTCGCGCAAGACGATGGTGGTCGCGCTCACCAAGCTATGCGCCGCCGGCATTCCGACGCGTTGGGTGAGCCTCGGAAAGGTCTGGCACGCACTCCCGGTCGACTCACCGGGACGACTGCGCGACGCGCTCGAGTGGGTGCGCGAGGACGGAGACGCCGGCTCGCTCGCATGCAAGGCGCCGCCTCCGGTGCGCGTTCCCGGCGCCTGATCGCAAACCGTCCTGCCGCCCGCACACGTCGCTCAAGCTCCGGTTGCGGGCGCCGCGTGCGACAGGCGCGGATCGTCTTTGCGCCAAAAGACCGTCGCGACGACGAACAGGATCCAGAGGATCGCGAAGTGCAGCACCATCGCGCTGCCGCTGACACGCTGAAACAGCGCGCCGGAGATCGGCGGTCCGACGAGCATGCCGAGCGCGTACGCCCCGTTGTAGAAACCTCCCGCGCGCGGCAAGTCGCGCTTCGGGATCACGAGCCCCTGAAGCGCGAGGCTGACCGGCGAGACCGACGCGAGCGACGCGCCGGCGACGAACACGATGATGTAGATCGGCACCGAGCCTCGGAACAGGAGGAAGCTCGAGATCGCGACCGTCCCCACCAGGCCGAGCGCGCGCATGACCGCGACGTGCCCATAACGATCTGCGAGGCGCGCAGCCACGTTCGAGAAGACGAGCATCCCCGCAGCGAAAGGCGCCGGAACGATGTACGTCTCGCGCTCGGGCATCCCGCGTTGAATCAGGAAGAGCGGCAGGAACAGGACGACGCTCGCCTGAAAGTACCCATACGAGAACGTGGCGAAGCAGCTCGCGCGGATGCGACGGAGGATCGTCAGCGCGCCGAGCGACGTCTTCGATTCGTTCGCCGCGTCGGTCTCGTCTTCTTCTGCGGCCTCGCCGGACAGCTTCGCCACGACGATCGTCAGCGCGAGCAGCGCGAAACCCGCGGCGGTGAAGAAGCTCGCCACTTTTCCGAAGAGCGGAACGAACGCCCACGCGACGATCGGCCCGACGACGTAGCCGGCAGCGAGCGATATCGCGTAGAGGCTCGTGAAGAACGCCTTGTCCTCTCGCGGCGCACGCGCGAGCAGCACCGTCTCGGAGCTGACCCACACACCGACCGAGAAGAACCCATCGAAGAAGCGCGCGACGGCGAACGCTGGATAGCCCGACCCATACGGAAATAGCGAGACCGCGACCGCGTAGCCGAGCAGCGACGCGATCAAGACCTTCTTCGGCGTGAAGCGGCGAACGAGCGCGCCTGCAGGGAGACTTCCGAGCGCGATCCCTCCGGCGAAGAAGATCGCGAGCGACCCGATGCTCTCCTTGCCGAGGCCGCGGCTCTCGAGGAAGAGAGACACCACGCTGACCGCTAGCCCATACGCGACGCCGAGCATCAGGATCGTCGCGTAGACGACGCGAATGCTCGGATCTCGGACGCGCCCGAGGCCGTCGGCGATCGCACGAAAGAACGCGATCATCGACGCCCGGAGCTCGAGCTACTGGTGATCGCGGCGCGCGCGGGGCTCATGCGGCGCCCATGGGAGTGCGCGGACCGTGTGCGGTCAAGAACGAAGCGCCCCGCGCGAGGCCGCGGCACCTCACTCGGCCCACTGCACGCGCTCTCGATGAAGAAACGCCCAGGGATCTCGCTTGCTCTTTCCGCTGAAAATCACCCGCAACGCGGCGTCGCGGAACACGCGCCCGAGGGGCCCCGGCGTCTTGCCGTCGCCGCTCTTCTTGCCCTCGGCGACGACGCGCTCGACCCGCGGGCGCCGCGCTGCTTCGTAGAGCGCGAACGCCGCGTCGACGTCGTCCGCGTCCCGGAGGGCCTTCGCGAGGACGACCGCGTCCTCGATCGCCATCGACGCCCCCTGCCCCGACGACGGCGAAGCCGCGTGGGCGGCGTCGCCGATGATGATCATGCGATCGCGATGCCACGTGGGGACGCGCGGAAAATCGTACGTCGCCCAGCCCGCGAAAATCTCCGCCGTGGCCGCGACGAGCGCGCGCGCCGGGCTCGCGTCGTCGCGGAAGAGGGCGAGCAGCTCTTCCCGCCACATGTCCGACGTGATCGCAGCGAGCTCGGCGGTGGTGGGCTCCGTCTTGCGCGAGGGGTTCGCGAACCACCAGGCTTCGCCGTTCGGGTTCTTCACGTAGCCGAGAAAGCACCGCTTGCCGAAGTAGAGGCGCATCGCCCCCGGCTCGCCGGGGACATCGATTCCGCGGGCGTAGCCGCCCGTATTGAGGAGCCCGACGTAGCGCGCCGACGGCGCGCGCGGGTCGATGAGCGTCCGCACGCGAGAGCGGAGACCATCGGCACCGACGAGCAGATCGCCCTCGCGCGACGCGCCGTCTTCGAACGTGGCAAGGACGCGCTTGCCGTTCGATGTCGCCGCGCAGATCGTCTTGCCGTACGCGATCTCGATCCCACGTCGCTCCGCCTCGCTCCGCAGCGCCGTGTAGAGCTCCGCGCGGCCGATCGTCCGCGGCGCGGGCCGCTCGGCGTCTGCGCCGAACGACAGCTCGGTCAGACGCCTCCCGTCGCCGAGGAACAGGTCCATCGTGGGCGTCGCGAAACCACCGAGCGCGCCTAGATCGACGTCGATGGCGGAGAGCGCTTCGAGCCCGTTCGACGCGATCGTGAGGAAGGCGCCGACGCCGTCGGCGTTTCGTTCGCGCGCCTCGAACACCCGGGCTCGGAGGCCCGCTTTCTGGAGCGCGAGCGCCGCTGAAATTCCGGCGATCCCGCCACCCATCACCAACGCCTCGGCCCGCTTCGCTTTAGTCATACTATGACTATACACCGTATGACTATTCGATCAAGAGCGGGCCCGCTAGACGTGGTCGACATGACGGACCGGGCCGGTCAGCGATCGCCGCTCGCGATGGTGGTGCTCGCGCTGCTCGAAGAGGCGCCGATGCATCCGTATCGAATGCACGAGCTGATTCAGGAGCGCGGCAAGTCGAGCGTGGTCAACGTCGCGCAGCGCAACAGCGTGTACCAGACGATCTCTCGCCTCGTCCGCGCCGGGCTCGTCGAGATCGACTCGACGTCGCGCGAAGAAGGCCGCCCCGAGCGCGTCGTCTATCGTTCGTCGCAAGCCGGAAAGGACGCCCTCCGCGCTTGGCTCGAGGGGATGCTCTCGACCCCGGCGACGGAGTTTCCGGAGTTCCCCGCGGCCGTCTCCTTCATGATGCTCTTGGCGCCACGCGAGGTGACGAAGCTCCTCTCACTTCGCCGCGAAGCGCTGGCGGACAAGCTCGAGGCGGCGTCCCGAGCGAGAGGCGCGGCCCTCGCGATGGGCCTCCCGCGGCTGTTTCTGCTCGAGGACGAGTATCGCGAAGCCATGCTGCGCGCGGAGCTCGGCTGGCTCGACAGGACGCTCGACGAGCTGCGCACGGGGACGCTCACGTGGAGCCGCGCGTGGATCCGGAAGGTCGCCGCCGAAGCAGAGCGCGCGATGGGCGAAAAGCCCACGAAGCGGCGGCGCTGACGAGGAGGGCGGGTCAGTCGCTGTCGCAGACGTCGTATTCGCTTTGACGCGTCGACACCCCGGTCACTCGCCACCCCGGGTCGAGCATCTGGATGCGGAGCCCGAGGACAACGCTTCCGCGTGCTCGCGATCCCCTTTCGCACCGCGTCGAGAAAGTCTTCGGCGGAGCCCGGCCGCAAATCGTAGCGTCAGAGCTCGGCGCGTGTAGCGTCTCGTCGTGCCATGCCTGCCTTGCCGACGCTCGACGGTCCCACACTACGACTCCGCGCCCTCAGACCCGACGACGCCACAGACGTGTTCGATCTCTACCGAGACAAGGAGGCGAACCGGTTCGGTTACCAACCGAAGATGGACTCGGTCGACGATGCCATCGCTCTCGTCGCGCAAATCGCGGCGCTCGCAGAGACGGGCTCGATCCTCCACTTCGGCGCGGCGCAACGCAGCGACGATCGGGTGATCGGCCACGCGACGCTCTTCGCATTCCAACCCAAGGGGGCGCGGGCCGAGGTCGGCTACTCGGTGCATCGCGACCTCTGGGGAAAGGGCGTAGGGACCGAAATACTGCGCGTCCTCGTGCGGCACGCGTTCGTCGATCGAGGCCTTCGACGGCTCGAAGCCGACATCGACCCTCGCAACGTCGGCTCGCTCCGAGTCCTCGAACGAAACGGCTTCGTCCGCGAGGGCTATCTCCGCGAGCGATGGGAGATCGGCGGCGAGATTCAGGACGCCGTCATCTTCGGCCTCTTGCGTCGCGAGTGGGAAGCCGCGAGCTGACACTCGAGCGACGAAGCCCAGCGAGCCGCACCCGGCGAAGAGCGGGGCCTGCGGCTCGAGCTGGGCAAGCGTCCTACTGCGCGGGGACGCCGGGGATACAGACACCGACGGCGCAGCCCGCACCGGCGGCGCAATCGGCCGAAGAGGCGCAGGGCATCGCGCAGTGACCGTTCGCGAGGTTGCACTTGAAGAAGCCGCAGCCCGCGTCCGACGAGCAGGGCAACGCGAGCGGGTTCGCGGGCGTGGTCGTCGCTGGCGGCGCCGTTTGCGCAGGGTACTGCTGCTGCGGGTACTGCTGCTGCGGGTACTGCTGCTGCGGGTACTGCTGCTGCGGGTACTGCTGCTGCGGGTATTGCTGCCCGTACTGACCCTGCATCTGCGACGGATCGTTCGGGTCGGGATCGCTCGAGCAGCCCCACACGACGAGTGTGAAAATTCCGAAGCCCACCAGACCGTGAATGCGCATCGTCATGACGTCTCCATCGAGTTGAGAGGGGGCAGCCTATCCGGCTTCGTCCGTGCCGGCGACCCTATGCGTACCAGTCGCCTCGGTCGCGACCCACCTCAGATAATCCAAGTTCCCCACGCCCGGAACGAGCGCGAGCGCGACCACCTCTGGAACGGTGAAGGGGTGGAGCCCTTTCACCACGGCGGTGATCTCTTGGACGAGGGCGGCGCGTGTCTTGATCATTAGGGTGGATTCGCCCTCTTCACAGAGCTTTCCTTCCCAGAAATAGATGCTCGTGACGGACGGGATGACGTTCACGCACGCGGCCAGACCACGCTCGACGAGCGCTCTGGCGATGCGCGGCGCGTCCGCGGGGGGCGCGTTGACCAGGACCACCACGAGCGCCTCTTCGCCGGTCGGCGCCCGAACCTCGAGAGGGGCGCCGTCCGCGGACCTCGTCACCAGGGCTCTGCCTTCTGGGCGTTCTTCACCATCTCGACCGCTCTTCGACCGACGTACTCCTCGACGTCGGTCGCCGCGATGTGGCGGTCTCGCGCGAAGTCGAACTCGCGCGGTTTCCCCTCGAGGAAATTCACGCGAAGGATCGCGGTCTCGCGATCGAGCTCGATGCCGAGCGTGTGCGTTCCGAGCACGAGGCGCCCGCCGCCCCCCTCGAGCTCGAGGTTGATCGTCTGACCTTTCGACGAGATCTGCTCTTTCGCGAACTCGAGCGCGCCCACCCCGAGGCGTAGCGCCTCTTCTGCGCTGGTGAGCGCCTCGGCCACGCGCTGGCGATGCTTGGCCGCCTCTTCGGCCTCGCGCTCGACCTTCGTCTTGACTGCGTCTGTCAGTTCTTCGCGCCAGTTCGGCATGGCCGGTCGGTCCTCTTACTTCTACTTCTGGGTGGTCTTCGCGGCCTGCTCGGCCTGAAGCGCCTTCAGGTCTTCGGGGGCGATCGGAACCGGGTTCATGAGCTCGTGGAACGCCTTCTTCGCAAGGTCACCCACGATGCCCTTCTCGTCGCGAAGGGACATCAGGACGCCCTTCTCTTTCATGAACTCGAGCGTGCGGATCGCCGCAGCCTTCGACGTGTCGTCGCCTTCCTTCGCGGCCTTGATGAGACGCGACCGGAGCACGACGCGCGTCTCGGAGTGCGGGCCGTTGTCATACTGCAGATTGTCGAACTGCGCCTCGAGGCGCTCGATCGCCCAGAGCTGCGGAGCTTCGAACACCTTCACGCGCGCGATGGCGTTCGCGTTGTCGACCCAGCGGTAGAGATTGCCCTTCGTGAAGTCCTCGTCGCTCCAGAAGCCGAACGCTCGGAAGTACGCGTCCTTCAGATCGTTCATCGCCTCGGGACCGAAGTCGCCGTACATCGCGACGGTTCGCGACGCGGTCGAGGTGTCGCCACCGAGCATGAGCGCGAGCGCCGCGGCGTTGCGCGTCTCCACGTTCTTCATCTTCTCGAACAGCTTGTCTCGGTTCGCGTCCGTCAGCGGGCTCGCGCCGATGGCCTGCGCGAAGTAGTTGCGAAGGCTGACCTCTGTGTCCGGGGTCAACAGATCGATGAGATCGCCGGCGACCTCCGGGACGGGCTTGAGCGAGAGCGTCGTCGCGTAGCACGCGCCGATGAGCTGCTTCTTCGGCGACTTGTCCGCGCCGAACTTCACCGCTCGCTTCGCGACCTCTTTGAGATCCTCGGGAGTCGCGGTCCACGCGAGCGCTTCACATGCGGCGACGCGCGCCTCTTCGTGCCAGGTCTCGTCCTCGATGAGCTCCATCAGCGGCTTGTCGGCGCGGCTATCGCCCAGCTCGCCCAGGCCCTGTGCCGCGCCGTAGGCGACCGCTCGCAGCGCCATACCGAGCATCGCGAGGCCCGCGCCCTGAAGGCCCTCGTTCGTGATGTCCATCTTCTTGTCGGTCTTGCGCGTCAGCTGCTTCGCGAGCTTGTCGAACGACGCCGGGTCCTTGTAGCGACCGATGTAACGAAGCGCGCTCTGTGCGGTCTCGAACGCCGTCGGGAACGGCGGTTGCGCGCCCTCTTTCGGCAGCGGGTCGTCGGGGTACGCCCACTTCTGAAGCTGCGGGAGCGCTTCGCTCGACTTGATGTTCGCCAAGAAGCGAAGCCCGTTCGCGTGCGGCTGCGGCTTGTCGGTGATCCACTTCAGGACCGCGCCCTCGGCCGAGTTCAGCTCGTCCTTCGCCTCGGGATGCAAGATCGCCAAGTCGGCGAGCATGCGCGCGGCCATGACGCGTTGATTGTCCGTCTTCGAGAGGTGGCCGCCGGCGTCGTGCTGCCAGAACTTCTCCTTCGGGTAGACGAGCTGCGGGTCCATCGCCATCCGCTCGGCGAGGAATGGAATTGCGCGCACGTCACCGACCTCGGCGAGTCGCATGCCGACCTCGCTCCGCCAGTGCGGCGCGGGGTTCGTTCGCTTCACCCAGTCGAGCAGCGGCTCGGCGCAACGCGGATCTTCGATCTCCTTGAGCATGTTGAAGATCTGCTCGGTCTGGAACCAATTGCGCTCCTCGGGCTCTTTCACGACGCTCTCGAGCGCGAGCGCGAGACCGATGCCGCCGGTTCCGTCACGAAGCGCGGTCAAGAAGCGGGGTCGCTGATCCTTGTCTGCTTCGCTGAGCTTCTTCAGCAGCGGCACTCGAGCCTTCTCGTCGCCGATCTTGCCCAGGCCGTTCGCTGCTTGTCCCGCGACGTCGAGATCCGTGTCGTTGACCAACTGAATCAGCTTGTCGGTCCACTTCGGCTCCGCGTTCTGCGCGAGCACCGTCGCGACGAGCTGGCGGATCGCCGGGCTGTCGTCCGTCGACATCTCTGCGAGCTGATCGAGCGGAACGAGGTTCGCGAGGACAGCCGGATCGAACGCAGCACCCCCGCCGAGCCGCTGCACCTTCGCCAGCTTCGCCGCGCGGTAGAGGTCCATCGCCTCTTTGAACACGCTCGGCTCTTTGACCGTGACGAGCGCCCAGATGATCTGCGGCCTGTCGCTGTCGTCGGAGTTCTTCAGCGCCTCGAGCAGCGGGCCCTTTGCCGCGTCGGCCTTCGGCGAGCCGAAGTGAGCGATCACCTGCGCCGCGACGCCGTTGATCTTGTGGTTCTGGCGCTTGAGCGCCTCGATCGCGAGCTTGATCGCGTCCTCGTCCTCGAGGAAGCCGAGCTGGATGAGCGCCTCTTGGACCATGTCCTCGTCGTCGCTCGCGGCCCACGTACGCCACCTCGGGATCTGCTCCTTCTCTGGGAGGACGAAGATGTCCTGCTTCTCCTTCGCCGCTTGCGCAGGCGTGATCCGGTGCTGCTCGGTCTTGACGCCGAAGTAGAGCGCCGCGCCGCCAGCAGCGACCGCGACGAGAGCGATCACGATGAAGATCGGATTGAAACGTCCGCGCCTGAAGTTGCCGTCCTCCGATGCAGCCGCTTGCTTCGGCGGTGCCACGTCGGGGATGGGGGCGTCGTCATCCGTGGGGAACTTGGCCATGGGGGCGAAAAGCTACACGTTTCGCCTTTGATGCGACAAGTGTCGGGACCAACTCCGTCGCTTGAGTGCTTCAAATGGCTCGTTTGGCTACGACCTTCGGTCGGAATTGTTCGCCGTCCGACCTTCGGTTCGAATTGCGCGTGCTACCGTCGAGGCAGCATGAGCAGTCGCCCCGTTGCCGCCTCCGACGTCGACCCGAGCGCACGCAACACCGAGGACCGCGGGTTCTTCACGTTCGCCGCGGGCGCGGTCGCGCTTGCCGTCCTCGTCGGGTTCTTCGTCCTGCCGCGCATCGCGCACACCAACAAGGCAGAGGCACGACCTGCGCCGGACTTCGTGCTCCCGGTCATTCACAACGGCGAGGCGGGCTCCCGTCTCGCGCTCGCGGACATGAAGGGCAAGCCCGTCCTCATCGACTTTTGGGCGACGTGGTGCGGCCCGTGCGCCATGCAAACTCCGATCGTCGACCGGCTCGCGAAGCGATACGAAGGCAAGCTCGACGTCGTCGGCATCGACGTGGCAGATGACGACGCGAACCTCGCCCGCAGGCATGCGCAGCAGAAGCAGCTCTCCTATCCGATCGTCGTCGACGAAAAGGGCCTCACGCAGCGCGAGTACGGCGTGAACAAGCTTCCGACCCTGATCATCATCGACAAGGACGGGAAGATCATTCGCCAAACCAGCGGCGTCGTCGACGAGCCGACGCTCGACAGGATGCTGCGCGAAGTGATGTGAGTCGACGCGCGTTCGTGGGACGCCGCGCGGCAAAACCATCACTGACCGGGCGGGCGCGCGAGCGCCATGTGCACCCACTCGGTCGCCCAGATCAGCTCTTCGAGTCGCTCTTCGAGCTCGCGACGCTTGTCCTTGTCGCCGGCCGGGCTCGAGCTTCGGGCAGCGTCGTTGGCGCGGCGCATCGCGGTGAAGATGGCGTCGAAGTGCGCATAGGAACGATTCACCGCGACGTGTTCGAACACAATCGACGTCGGCTGCCGACGACGAAGCGCGACGGCCATGCGCTCGAAGTCCGTACCGATCTCGTCGCACCACCCGTACAGACGGCTTAGAAACGCGGCGATCGGCCCCTCGAGCAGGAAGAGCGGCTTCATCTCGGGGATGGCGCGCTGCTCTTGCACACGACCGAGCGCCTGATGCAGCTCTTCGAGGCCCTTGGCGTAGCCGCGCAGTCGTACGAGCGACTCGGCCGACGCGTCCTCGGTCGGCACGGCCTCGAGCGCCTGAGACAGCCACTCGACGCGCACCGTGAGGTCGAGAAAGAGCTCTGCCCAGAAGTCGGACTCGGCGGAGGGCTTCTGGCCCCCGCTTCTCGAGGACGGGGGCGAAGGAAGGATGCGCTCGGTCATCGCGGGCCGACCTATAGCGCGTCAGAGGCGCGAGCGCTCATCCGGGAAAGCGAAGCGCGGCGACATACGTCTCCCACTTCGACTTGAAATCTTGCATGTCGCGATCCGTACCGTTCGTCTTCCCGAGCAACGCCTGGACCAGGGTGGCGTAGCCGGAGCGATCCTTCAGACGGCGGGCGCGGAATGCCTCGTAGAAGGGTCGCAGCGTGCCGGTTTCTTGCATGTAGTAAAATAGATAACGCGCCTGCGCGTAGTTCGTGCCGGTGTCCTCTTCGTAGAACGCGCGGTCGCTCATCTTCGCGAGCTTCTCGAAGCTCGGAACGGTCCCCCGGCGAATGGCCTTTTGCAAGCCGGCGAGTCGCCAGTTCGTCAGGCCGACGATGTGCCCGTCCCGCTCGGCCGACTGTTCGAAGAGCGAGCCGAGACCTTCGTTCAACCACGCAGGCGCGTCGGGAAAGTCGGCCTCCACATACGGGTGGACGATCTCGTGGACGAGCGTGCCGCCGCCGGTCGAGATGTTCATGAAGAGCCCGTCCGCGCTGGGCGAATAGAATCCGTATGGGGTGTCGGGAGCGTTCGACGTCAACGCGGCGACGCCGCGTCCGTAGCTCGCGGCGTTCTTGAAGAGATAGACCGTGAGGAGCTTCTTCGGCCGCGTGCGGAAGAAGTCCTTCTCGAGCATGTCGGCGGCCCAACGGACGATCTTCGCGCGCTCGGCCAGGACGGCCGGCTCGTCGTCTCCGGTCACGACGAACGGCGCTTCGATTCGAAAGGACATGCCATGCAGGCCGAGTCCTTCGAGGCGCTCGCGAAGCGCGAGGACGAACTGAGCGTAGTCGGCCGGCGAACGTCCTGACGGTTTCGCGGGCGGCGCCGCGACCGCGCGCGGCTCGAGCGCCACGCGGACCAGGAGCCACCGCGTGGACTCGTATTTCAGCGGCCACAGACCGAAGAGACGCTCGCGCGACATGCGCCGACCCGAGCCGTCGGCGAACGCAGGATCATGATAGACAATCTCGTCGGACGACGCGTCGTAGCCGATGACGAGTCGAAAGTGCTCGGTCGTGCGAGGGCTCTCGTCGAAGTGCATGCAGACGATCGACGGGACGCCGCGCGTGAGATCGGCGTGGAGCGCTGAGAACGCCGCGTCGAGCCCGGCCCGCGGAGCGTTCGGCTGGGCGGCACCCCAAATGTTTCCGGTAAAGAAGCCCATGGAGCGCGCAGCGACGTCGAGCTCGCGCGTCGTGGCCCCGCGACCCAACGCCGGATCGGTCTGGCTCGCGGCGAACGCGTCGTCCTGATCCCACGCGAAGCCCAGACGGCGCGCCGCCATCTCGAGGCACGCCTCTCCGCAGAAGTCGGGCTTCTGAGCGACGAAGGGCATGTCCGCGAGCAAGACGCTCGGAAAGGTCGTGGGCCCGACGGGCGGCGCCGTCGCCAGGAGCGGGCCCATTGCGCGGGGCGAAGGCTTGTTTTCGCTGCAGCCGGAGATGGCGGCTCCGAGCAAACCCAGCAACACGGAGCGGCGTTCGACTCTCATCCTGGTCGTATCGACTCGGGGACGCGGAGTGTGACGGCGCTTGTCCCTGCGTTGCTACCTTTGGACGCGCGTCGAATCCGCGGTCCGTTCGGACCTCACACCATCCGAAGGCCGAGCAGCTCGGCGTCGCTGACCTCTTCGGCGCCGAGCTCGTGCAGCGCCTCGTTGATGGCGGCCGTCGACACGGTCGTCGGCAGCGGGATCTCGAGCCCGACCGCCTGCCCGACAGAGTCGTAGTGGGCGGTCATCGGCGGGCGAATGGCGATCGTCTTGCGCGGGCCGGTCGGGTTCTCTCGCAGATGGAGGAACGCCGAGACAGGCTTGCCTCGCTTGAAGACGATCTCGACTCTGGGCTTGATGGGCATCGGGGCTCGGCGCAGTCGAGACTGAAGTAGCGCCGCTGCCGAGGCAAGCCCTGGTGCGACGTGCTGCGTGGGTCTCATCCAAGGTCTGTCGCTCCGGCATCCCGCACTTAACCAACGAGGCGCGCATCTGCTACGACTCTAGGCCATGCGCGCCCGGCTCCTCTGGGTGGCCCTCTTGGGGGTCGTCGGCTGCGGCGCGCCCACGATGCACGCCGGGGGCGCGACGGCCGACGGCGCCGAAGAGACGACGGTGCCGGCGTGGGTACCGCCTCTGACCGTGGCGCAGCGCCTGCTCCTGGCGCCGGGACGCGACGCCGTGCCGGTCCCGGCGCACAGGACGTTTCCGAACCTCGCGGGCTTTCGCCACACGCGAGATCGACAGCTCGAAGATCCTCGCGACGCGATGCAGGTCACGAAGATGGTGGCCGAGGTCGTCGATCGCTCGCCGCACGTCTATTCGCTGACGAACGCCGGACCCGAGGTCGCGAACCTGGTCGCCCAATACGGGCCACCTGGAGACGCTCTCCCCGACGCGTGGGCGAGCTCGGTCCGAGAGCCCGGCGGCACCGTGCGGCTCGTCCACGAAGCGGTCTCGGACGACGCGAAGGAGCACTACGACGCGGGCATCAAGCTGCTCCACGAGGGACACGCCCCAGAGGCCTACGCGTCGTTCGACGCCGCGGCGAAAGAGGCCCCTGGCGTCCCTGCGCCGCGTCTCGAACGCGCGCGCGCGCTCGAGGCCGAAGGGAAGTCGACCGAAGCAGAGGCGGAGTATCGCGCGCTCATCCGGCTGGATCCGACGCTGGCGACGACCCACGAGCGCCTGGCGGCGTTGCTCTTTGCGCGCGGCGATCTCGCGGGCGCGCGGCGTTCGATCGCGCACGCGCTCGCGTACCACCCGCCCGGCGCGACGGCGCGCGCCCTCGCCGAGCACCTCTCTCGAGATGCACCGCCTCGCATCGAGCCGTTCACGATCTTTCTCGACGTCGACGTGATGGGCGCGGTGCGCGTCGCGTCGGGGCGATCGAGCGCGGCGCGGATGTACGCGGGGTGCCGCGCCGTCATGCGCTACGAGCCCGAGCTTCGAGGCCTCTTGTTCGATCAGCCGGCGAACGAGCCGTACATCTTGAGCTCCGCCGAAGAGATGCTCTGTCTCGAGAGCGCGATCGGCGCGTTCGTGGCAGACCGTGTCGCCGCGCGTGAAGAGGGTCGCGAGCCGCCCGAAGACGCGCAAGCGATGGGCCTCCTCTCCATGGCGCACACCGAAGGCCTGCTCGGCTACGTGATGTTCGAGATCCTCGGCCAGCATCGACCCGAGCATGCGCGGACGGCTCCTTTGGCGGTCCACCGCGCGACCGTGGCGTACGTCCGCAAGCACATCCTCGGCGAGGATCCGGACAAGCCGGACGAGCTCTACATGGCTCTGCGATGACTCATCGTCGTCGGACGTCGCGGCGGCGTGCTCGCGCGGCCCTCGCGGGCATCGCCGCGCTCGTCGCCGGCTCGGTCGCGAGCGCGAGCCCGATCGGACTCGGCGCGACGCCTCCGCTCGCGTGGCACCTCGACTCGGCGTCACCGCAGGACGCACCTCGAGAGAACGACCCGCTCTACGCGTCGTGTGGTCGCGCGGACGCGTCGCTCGTGCAGGTCGCCGCGCGCAACGCGGCGCATCAGCTTCGTGGAGACGGCGCGTTCGCCAGCGATGAGCTCGCGTTCAACCTTCGCGCCGCAGGCGGGCCGCAGGTGTGGCCGCGCGCGTGGTCGATCCAGGCCGCGGATCTCGACGAAGCCGACGTCGCGCAGCGTCTCGACACGTGGCTCGCTTCGACGCGCCCGCTCGGCGAGCGTCGCTGCGGCCTCGCGCGGCGCGTGCGCTCGGACGGAACCGGCGTCGTGTCCGCGGTCACCGTCGACGCGCTCGCGGATCTCGAGCCGTTGCCCTCGACCGCGCGCGTCGGCGAATGGATCACGCTGAAGGCGCACGTCCTCGTGCCCGCGACGGACGCGAAGGTCGTCCTCCTCGGTCCACGCGGCCTGCCGCGCACGGTGCTCGCGTCGCTCTCCGGGGACGACATCCGCGCGACGTTCTCGGTCGATCAGCCGGGACCTTGGCTCGTACAGGTGCTCGCGAACGTGTCGACGGGACCGCGCCCAGTGCTCGAGGCGTACATCCACGCGGGGTCGCTGCCTCCCCTCGCCTTCGCCGAATCCCCAGCTCCGGGAGAGGACGCCGTCAGCGCGTCCAAGACCGACGTGGACACGATGCGCGCGATGCTCAACGCGGCCCGCGTCGCCGAGGGCATGAAGCCGCTCGGCGACGATCCCGTGCTCGATCGGCTGGCCGGTGAGCACAGCGCGAAAATGCTGCATTCGAAGACCGTGGGCCACGACGTCGGCGACGGCGATCCTTCGGTGCGCCTCGCGGCCGCGAACGTGCGCTACCGATCCTCGGGCGAGAACGTCGCCGGCGCTTCGAGCCTCACGCGCGCGCATCGAGCGCTCTGGGCGAGCCCGAGCCACAGAGGAAACGTCCTCGAGAACCGCTTCTCGCGCGTCGGAATCGGCGTCGAGCGTGGGCCCGACGGCCGCGTCTGGGTGACCGAGCTCTTCCTCGATTGACAGGAAGCCCGCGGGCCCGCGACCTCCTTCGCGGCGCTATCTTCGCGGTCGCGGGCGCGATCGCGCTTAGGATCCGCGCCATGCGCGCCTTCCTTTTCGCTGGGTCTTGCTCCCTCGTCTTCGTCCTCGCGGCCTGCGGCGACAGCGGCACCACGAGCACCGACGGAACGACCACATCCTCGAGCGGGGGCGGCGGCGCGACCTCGGCCGGTGGCAACGGCACCGGGGGCGACACCACCTCGTCGACCGGCGGCAGCGCGACCGGCGGCGGCAACCCGAGCTGCTCCGCGCTGCCCGCGGCGCCCCTCACGCCCGAGCTCGAGACGAGCGCCTTCAACGGAAGCGAGGACCTGACGTTCGACGGGAACGGCGGGATCGTCGCGAAGAACGGGAACAAGATCATCCGCGTCGACGCGAGCGACGCGTCCACCGACATCGCGGATCTCAGCGGCCAGGCGTACGGTCTTCGCTACGGCGCGACGGGCGATCTGTTCGTCGCACGACCGAACCTCGGGACCATCGTCCGCGTCACCGCGGCAGGCGACGTGACGGATTTCGCCACGGGACTCTCGAGCCCGAACGGCGTGTATCCGGATCTCGACGGCAACATCTGGGTCACCGAGTTCGGCAATGGAAAGCTCACGAAGCTCGACGCGACCGGCGCGAAGACCCCCATCCTGTCGGGCCAAAATTCACCGAACGGGATCGTCCTCGACGTCTCGCGCAACAAGCTCTTCTACACGCAGTACTCGCTCGGTCAGCTCATGAGCGTGGACCCCGCGGGAACCACGACGCCCGTCCTCGTCGGAGCGGTCAACGGCGCCTCGTTCGACGGCCTCGTGATGGACGCGTGCGGGAACGTCTACGCGATGGACCAAGGCAACTCGCGGATGTACCGCTTCGAGCTCGACGCGAGCGGCGCGCTCATCGGAACGCCCGAGATGCTCGTGCAGTTTCCGACGAACGTCGCGAACGCGCAGTTCGGAAGCGGAGCCGGCTGGGACCCGGAGAAGCTCTACGCTGCGGGTAACCCGGGCGATGTCTACTCGATCGCGGTCGGCGTGGCCGGCGCGCCGGTGCCTGACGCGAACTGACCCTTACGCCCCGCTGAGCCCGTGAGCCCCCTGCCGAGTCCGTGAACCCCTGCCCGTGAACGGCAGAGGCTGCGGAAGAAGGTTGCGCGTCAGTTACACGAGACGGGCTTCACGTCGTACGTGATGTCGCCGCCGGTCAAGCCCGAGATGGTCACGCGATAGGTCTCGTTCGCGACCGCGGTCCAGCCGTTGGGCTTCCACGAGATGCAGTCCTGCCCGTAGCCCTGAGAGAGCGGCAGCTTCGTGACCGCCAGGGGTGTGTTGTCGCTCACGCGGAGGACCGTCGGGGTCGCGTTGACCGTTCCGCCGAGCGACGAGTGGAACGTCCAGGTCCACGTCGCGATCGTGAGCGGCACGAAGCCCTGGTTCGGGACGGCGACCCAGGAAGGGTTGGGGCCGCCACCTTGCGAGCCGAACACTGCGAGGCATTCGGCGCGACCGTACGTGCCGCCGCCCTCCCAGTAGCCGATGCCGACCGGGCCGAGCGGAGGGTTCACGATCCAGCGACGATGACCCATCGTCGTCTCGTTGCCGTTGTCCTGGATGAACTGATCGATCGAGTCGGCGGGGCCATTTCCCCAGGCGATGTTGCTCATCCCGGCGCCGCTCGCGCCCTCGGGCGTGTAGCACTTGGACGAGCTCGGCGGAGAATGCGGGCTTCCGCCCGACGAGAAATCCCACCACGACTCCAGGTTCGCGCACTTTTGATCCGTCGCGTTGAGCGCAGGATCGTCGCTCGTCGGGCCCAGGCCGGAGAGCCACCGATAAAGATTGATGCGCGTCAGGGTGTCGTTGAGGCCGCCCTGACTGAGCGTCCCGATGTCGCAGTCCGCGCCTGAAGACGAGAACGGGTTCGCGTCCGTGATGACATGATCGGACGCCCATCGCGAGCAAACCTGAGCGCTCGTGCGGAGCGTCGGATCTCCCGGATCGACCGCCGCGCAGCTGCCGCCGTTGTCGGCGAATCCCGGATCGCAGACGCACATCCCGGTCTGGGTGTCGCAGTTCTCGTTCGCGCCGCAGGGCCCGCCGCACGGATCACCGCCGGTCGAGCTCGTCGTCATCGTGCCGGTCGAGCCGGTCTGTGTCGACGAGCCTGCGCCCGCGCCCGTCGTCTGCCCGCTTCCGTTCGTGATGCCGGCGCCGACGCCCTGCGTGCCGGAGCCGGCCCCGCCTTGTCCTCCGCCGCCCGCGCCGTCGACCTCGAGATCGTCCGCGCCGGTGAGCAGGTTGCACCCTGTGGTCGCGAGCGCGAGGCTCACCAGCGTCGAGATGAGCGCGATGGGCGAGGTCTTCACACTTTCATCCTAGAGTGAAATACGCGGTCCGATCGCTCGACGCGATGCGGGATCGCCGCACTTTCCAGCGCGAAAGCACGCCTCTCGTAACAATGGAATGCGCCGCCGACAGGCCGAGAGGGCGCCTGCGCGATGCGTACGACACCCTGCAGACCCGAGTCCGCAGGGTGTCGCTTTCGTGGGACGCCGCGCCCGCGAGCGCCCGCTCCGCGACCTCAGTCGACGTGCGCGTCGACCGCGACGGTCCCAGTTCGCGTCGAGAGGACCACGATCTCGAGCGCGCCGCGTCCGCGGACGATCCACTCGACGCGTCGACGCGAAGGTTCGAGCGCGCTCCGCGCGAGCACCGGCGTCGTCGAGCGATCGTTGCCCCCCCAACCGCCGAGCTGGCCGAGCGCATGCTCGCGCGTGGACGAGACGAGCTCGACCTCCGACGACTCGTCGAGTCGAACGCGCACGCCGTCGGAGTAGGGTCGCGTCTTCGCGGAGCCCAGAACGTACGAAGGTAGGAAGCCGCGGTTCTCGACGACCACGCGCACGCGCCGCAGGTCGCCCTCGAGCGGCTCGATCTCGACGTTCGCGATCGTGATCCGCGGCGTCAGCGCGGCCAGGCGGAAGAAGAAGCGCGCTTGCTGTTCGCAGATCTCGCCGAGCTTGTCGGTCGGCGGATTCCAGACCCCGATCAGCGGATCGTAGCCGCCGATCTCGACGTCGCCGAGCTGTGGATGGTGAAACGGGCGCCACGCGCCGACGATGCGGCCGGCGTTCTCTCGGCGATCCCACTCCGCGATCTTCACGATGTCCTCGCGCTTGGTGCGCTCGTCGTAGTTCTTCATGAAGGGTCGCTTCACCTCGAAACCGACCTGCTTCCAGAAATCCCACAGCTCGCAGACGAACCCGAGCGCGCCCCTCTCGACGTACGCGAAGTTCGCGAGCTCGCCGAAGAGGGGCTTGTCCGGCTCGTACGTGAACTCTTGGAAGCCGCTGACCGTGGGGTATCCGCTCGTCTCTTCGGCGAACGCCTCGATCTGTCGAAACGCGGCTTGGTCGAACGGATCCATCTTCGCGTCGGGCTGGTCGTTCAGCGGACGGATGTAGACGCCGCCGAATGTGTGCAGGCAGAGCCACGCGAAGATGTTCGGGTGGCGCACCGCGAACTCGGTGATGGCGCGCGACTCTGGCTCGCTCGCCGCGAACGCGCCCGCGCCCCTTTGCTCGGGCTCGGCCGCCCACGACGACGGAAAGTTTCGATTCATGTCCGTCTCGGTGTCGCTCATGAAGCTCGGCCGAGGGATCGTGAAGCCGTCCCAGTGCTCGATGTTCCCCTCGGGGAAGATTCGATAGTACGGCCCGCTGTCGTCGACCCGGCGCGGCAACATCAGTCCCGCCACGTCCCGACTCTCGACGAAGTCGCCCGTCGGATCGACGACGCGCATCAAGAGCGAAGCGCCGTCGCCATCGACGTCCTCGTGTCGCCAAAACGGGCCGCGGTGCCCCGGTCGGTGATCGCGCGGATTCGAGCGAACGAAGTGTCGCCGCTGAAGAACGCGCTCGGCGCCGTCGGGACAAATGCGCGGAACGACGTAGAAGAGGACGTCGGCGACGAGAAGGTCGCGAACGTGATCGGGCAGATCGCGGAGGGGCTCGCCTGCATGCGCTCGGAGGAGATCTTCGAGGATCCCGAGGCAGACGCTCGAGCCCGCCAGCTCGCTCGCGTGGATGTTCCCGTCGAGCCACACGGCGGGCCGCGCTCGCTGCGGATCTCTCCCGATCGTGACGTGCCAGACGTCGCGCCCCTCTTCGGTCTTCGCGAGGCTCACGAGGTGGAACACCTCTGGCATGGCGCGGGCCCACGCCTCGAGCTGGGCGGTCAGCGTCGCGTAGTCGAGGTAGGCGGCACGAAACCCCGTGTCGAGGTCGGAGAGGCTCTGCATGTCGTGCGCTGGACGATCGTTTCGCGCGGCGAGAGCGTCAACCGCCTCGGGAGGCCGGCGCGCGACGTGCCAAGCGCATGCGACGTCGCTCGTTCGCGGCTTCGACGTCGGCCTTCTCGTCGTCCGTCTCGCTGATCAGCTGCGGAACCCGCGAGGGCTTGCCGTCCTTCTGCGAGACGAACGTCAGGTAGCCGGAAACGCACGGCCAGGTGCGACCGGTCGTCGCATCCTCTCCCGTCACGTCGACGAAGATCTCGAGCGACGTCCGAAACGCGGCGGTCACGCGCGCCTCGAGCCGGACGACCTGCCCCACGTGGATCGGTCCCTCGAACGAAAGATCGTCGATGCCCGCCGTCACACCGACGCTGCTCGCGTAGCGCTGCGCGCAAATCGCAGCGCAGAGATCCATCCACGCCAGGATTTGTCCGCCGAACACCGTACCGAGGGCGTTCGCGTGTACGGGCAACACATACTCGGTCATCGAAGCGCGGGATTCGTGCGCACGGCGCGGGGCAGGCTCGCTCGGCATGGCGCGCATGCGACCAGGAGAGCGCGCACCAAGCAAGGCAACTTGACGTAGGTTGTGTCGACCCGTCAGGATTCGTGGGAAGTGCAATTGTCGCCGAAGAAGTTCATCACCGCGCCGGTGCTCGCGATCACGGCGCTCGGTGCGAGCTGCACGGTGAACGTGACGACGGGCCAAGACGTCGGTCTCCCGACGACACGAGCCGTCGCAGCGCCACGCATCAGCGAGCAGCCCAAGGTCGCGAAGCGTGCCGGCTCGAACCGCGTCCGCGTCCTCTACGAAGACGACTGGTTCGGCGGCGTCACGCTGCTCGGCGTCGACGCGACGCGAGGCCGCGCCGTCGTGCGTCTCGAGTCGCGCGCCCCGGAGCGTCTCGCGTTCGACGTCATCGATCTCGCGAGCGGCAAGCGGGTCGATCGATGGGAGGCGTCTCGCGACCATGCGAAGAAGGCACTCGAGGGTCCGTGGTTCGCTCCGCTAACGGGCTCCTTCGAAGGGGACGCGAAGCGCTTCGCGGGGGTCCTCCGCGGTCTCGGTCCATGGCACGTGCGTCCGTCGATCCCGCTGCCGACGTTCGCCGTATCGGCAAGAGAGGACGCGTGGGTGTTCGGCGCGCCGTCCACGGACGGCAACAACACCGATTGGCTCTTCGCGTCGGTCCGCGGTGGCGCGTCGACGCGCGTCGACGCGGGCCTCGTCGCGAGCTACTCGCCCGTGATGTCCCCGGACGGAAACACGGTCGCGTTTCGCGGCTGCGCGAGCTCGCCGTGCGACTATGGGCTCTTCACGACGAAGCTCGGCGCCGACAAGCCGAAGCGCGCCACAGGCATCCAAGGCTCGACGCCTCCTGTGTGGACGGCGCGCGGCGACGCGGTGCTCGCGGTCGGCGCGAAGGGAGACGGCCGGTGTCTCTTCAAGGCAGCGCAGGACGGCTCGTTGCCGCGACAGCTCGCGTGCGTGAAGGGCCTGCGCGACGTCGGCTTCGCGCAGGATCCCATCGGCAGAACGGTCGCCATCGCGGGCGTCCGAGGCGCGGCGGGCATGCAGTCGGTGGACGTGACCTGGGTCCTCGCCGAAGACGGCACCGTCCTCGCGACGCAGACCGTCGACCGCGCGATCGGCTCGAGCGTGCTCAGCGACTCCGGCCTGCTCGCGCTGCCCATGCAGCGCGGCGCGGTCGGCGTCGTCGACCTCGTGACCGGGACGAGCGCGGTCGAGAGCGACGGGTGGTACTTCGGCTTCGAGGGCGCACGGTGGCGCGGCGAGGAGCTCATTCTCCTGCGCAAGATCGAAGGGCAGAAGGGCTTCGAGATCGTCGCCGTGGACGTGAAGGGACTCGCCGGGCGCGACAAGCCCTGGCTGTGACGCGCCCCACTGTGACGTGCGTGGCTACGGGTGCGAAGGCGCGCTCGGGACGGTGAGCGCGGCGCCCTTCGATCCGCCGGCGAGCTTCACCTCGGTGACGATCCACGGATCGAGATCCTTGTCGTACTTGAAGTACGCGACGTCGAAGAGCCGTCCGTTGATGAGCACGAAGGGCGTATAGGCCAGCCCCGCCTTCTCGCCATCGGCGACGTCGCGGTCGACGATCGCCTTCGTCTCCGACGAGGCGCGGTCGGCGTGAAAGCGATTCAGGTCAAGTCCGAGCTTCGCCGCGAAGCCGTCGAAATCCTGGTCCGAGGCAGACTCTTGGTTGTCGAAGAGCAGCTTCTCCATTTCCCAGTACTTGCCCTGCTTGCGGGCGGCGATCGCCGCGTACGCCGCGTCACGTGCGCGCGGGTGCTTCGGCAGCGGGTAGAACTTGTGCACGAGCTTCACCTCCATCGAGTGCGCTGCCGCCTCGGTCTCGAGGACGGGCACGGTGGCTCGGCACGCGGGGCACTGAAAGTCACTGAAGACGACGATGGTGACGGGCGCGTTCTCCGGACCCTTCGACGGCGAATCACGGAGCGGAACGTCGAGAACGAGATCGGGGCTGAAGCGCGCGGCGGCCGCGGCCTTTGCGTTCGACTTCGCCGTGCCGGCGTGGATCTGATCAGCCAAGAGCTGCGCCATCGGCGTGCACGCCGCGCAACCTCGCTTCTCTTCGACGCACTGAGCGACCGGGACCGCCTCTTCCTTGCACGGTGCGTAGAGCGTCGAGACCAAATCCCACCACTCTTTGCGCTCGCGATCTTCGAGCTTCGACGTGTCGACCCCTGCGAGCTCGCGAGGGGGCGTCGAGACGGCGACGCCTTCTCGAAGTGCGACCGCAGGATCGGCCTGCGGGGCGAGGTCGGACTCCGAAGTCTCGTGGTCCGAGCGCGGGGAGAGGCCCCAGCTGCATGCGGTCAGGAGCGCGACAAACGGCACGAGGGCGGCGATGCGTGAGCGCATGAGCGCTCTATAGCAGGGCCGCCCTCGACGTGCGCGTCACTGGCAGTCGTAGAAGCCGTAGCTCGGAACCCAGCCACAGCTGCCGGGGCTGCAGTCGTACGTATGCACGACGTCGTCCGAGGTGCAGTACGAGAGCACGGCGGCGTCACACGTCCCGATCCAACCGATCTCGTCGCAAATGTTCGCGGGCGGCGGCGGCGGCGCGGTGACCGGCCAGCAACGGAAATCCGACGGGCAAGGTGCCGCGAAGCACGCGAGGTGGTTTTCGCAGGCGAAGCCGCTCGGGCAGGTGTTCGGGTCGTCCTGATCGCAGGGGCGCGGGACGCAGGCATCGGCGGCCTCGTCGCATACGTAGCCGTTCGCGCACTTGACCTTGAAGCAATACTCGTCGTCCGCGCTGCAGTCGGTGACCTGGGTGTTCGCGATGTGGTTTACCGTGACGCCGCTCTTCTGCTTCGGGATCTTGATCGTCACCTGCGGGTTCGTGAGCGACTGCGTGACGGGGCAATTCGACCCGGGGCTGACGTCCTGCGTCGTGAGCAAGAGGTGCGCGGTCGAGCCCTTGCCGATGCGCTCGACGTTGTCGACGCTCGTCGAGTAGCCGCCGGTGTTCTCGACACCCATCGAGTAGTGCAGCACCCAGCTCGAGTTGAAGCTGAGACCGGGGGGCGGCTGGACGCCGAAGAACGCGACGTAGTCGGCCTTCTTCTTGATGACGGTGACGCCGGGCGGAGCGTTGCTCTTCGTGACGGCGATCTCCTCGAAGCCGACCGAGAGGGCGCTGTCGCGTTCGTCGACCTCTTCACTCGAGTCGATGCTGTTGTCGGGGGCGCAGCCGAACATCGGCGCGAGCGAGAGCGCAGCGAGAGCGAAAGACGCGACGAGCTTGCGGAACATGGGAGCCCCCTGACGGACGGCGTTTGGAAGGTCGGCGCGTGTGCACCGATGTAGTCAGGCGCCCTACTACCGTAGCCTCACTGGATGTTCAAGGGCCGTTCGTGCCCCACGCGGCAAAGGGTCGACGCACGAGGGGGCTCTTGGTAGGCCCATCAGCTCGTGACCTCGCAAAGGACGACCACGCCGACTGGGCCCGACGAGGCGCAGGAGCCGCGCTTCTTCGTCGAGCTTCCCGGAGGCCCCTCGTCGGGGCCGTACGGCCAAGCGGACGTCGCCGCAGGCTTGGCGACAGGGCGGTACCCTGCGGGGCTTCGCGTGAAGATCGAGCGAGGCCTGCCCATCTGGCTTCCTCCGACGGCGTTCATGGGGCTCGCGGCTGCATCCGACGCGCCGAAACCACCGGCCGCCCCAGCCGGCCCCGACGACGGCGGCTCGCCAGATCTGCGCATGGCGCCGTCCGAGGTGCTGGACGCACTCCGCTTCTTTCTCTTCGACCGCGACGCGGTCACCGGCCCGCACCCTGGCCGCGGGCTGCGAGAAGGCTTCGAAGGCGGCAAGCTTCGCGCAGCACAGATCGCGGTCGCCGGAACGAGCGATTGGGTCGCCGCGCGCAAGCTCTTCGATCGAACGCTGACCGATGGGGCGAGGGCCCGCGCGACGCCATCAGCCCCGCATCTCAAATCAGTGCGTTGCTTGACGTGTCGCGAGCTCATCCTCGCCTCCGAAGAAATCTGCCCGGAGTGCGACGAGCCGACGGCGGCAGCGCCGCCCGCGTCGCGCGGCTCCATCGCCGACGATCCCGAAGGGACGACGTGGCTCGGCATGCACTGGCGACCGCTCGTCACGCTGGGTGCGCTCATGACGCTGCTGCTCGCCGGCATCACGCTTCGGTACCTCGCCCCGGGGAGGTTCCAAGTCGAAGAGCCGGGCGCCGCCACCCCGAAGCCGAAGGTCGAAGAGACCTGCGACCCCGCCTGCTGGATGGGCGAATCGTGTCAGGGCACGTCGTGCGTTTGGCAGAAGCCCCCGGGGGCAGGCCACGTCGCGGCGCGGCCCGGCATCGCGGGGCCGTTCACGCTGCCGGCCGACGTCACCGACGCGACGGTGATCGACGACGACCGCTTCGCGATCGGTCTCCTGACGGGCGTCGAGATCCACTCGAGCCGCACGGGGCAAGCGCTGAGCCTCGTCGGTGAAGCGCCGCAGACGCGCCGCTTGGTCCCCGCGCAAAACGCGATCTACGCCGTGGGTCCACAGCACATCGCTGTTCTGGACGCGAACACGCTCCGTCTGCAGAAGACACTCGAGTTGGGCGCCATCATCGGCGGCGTCGAGGTCGGCGTCGGCGGGCGACGCGCGTTCGTGTCGCTACCAGGCGCACACGCGATCGCGATCCTCTCCACAGAGGTGCACGCCGAGATCGATCGCATCCGCTTCGGCGACGACGACGTCGGGCCCGTCAGCATCGACGACGCAGGCCGACACGCGCTCACGACCACGGGCACCACGCCGATCGCTGGACTGCCGGACCGAGAGGGCGGCGCCGTCTACGCGTTCGACCCGAGCCGACTAGCGACGGCGCAAGATCGTGTCCGCGCCTCGATGCTCGGAAACCCCGCCGACGTCTTGGTCGCGCCAGACGGTAAGATGGCGTGGGTCGTCCTCCGCGCAAAGAACACGATCGTCCCTCTCGAGTGGCTGCCGTCCGGCACGGTTCGCCAGAAGGATCCCATCGACACCTGCGATCAGCCCGAGCAGATAGAGCTGCTTCGAAGCGCGCGACATGCCGTCGTTCGTTGCGATCGCGGTCGGGCGATCGAGATTGTCGATCTCGAGACGGGCGCGGTCGTGCGCCACGTCCCGTTCAACGCTCCCGTGACCGACATGGTCATCTCACCGGACGGAGAGCGCGCGGTCGTGACGTTGCCCAGCGCTCAAGACGGCAGTCTCGGCGTAGTCGATCTCAAGACGTTCGAGGTCGAGCTCGTGCCGCTGACCGAGCCCCCGTCGCGTGTCAGGACGTCCGCTGACGGTCGCACCATCCTGGTGCTGTCGGACCGCAGCAAGGTCGCGTGGGTCATCAAATGAGCGGCACCACGGCCGACGTCGAACCGAAGCGCGTCCCTTGCGCTTCTTGCAAGCAG
>Ga0164241_10001473_pt1 | contig 28887 bp, 22 predicted proteins | sample OricomyardsoilBY_FD_108780 | JGI IMG/M metagenome (GOLD analysis project Ga0164241, IMG submission 108780) | Backyard soil microbial communities from Emeryville, California, USA - Original compost - Back yard soil (BY) | ecosystem: Environmental > Terrestrial > Soil > Unclassified | place: USA... | reverse complement strand
TCAGGCACCGCTGTACGCGTACTGCCGCTCGATCGTGCGCAACGAGGACGACGCCCGCGACGCGCTGCAGAGCACGATGGCCAAGGCGCTTGCCGCGCTGCAGCGGCGCGACGCCCGGACCGTCGCGCTCAAGCCGTGGCTGTTCCGCATCGCCCACAACGAGTCGGTCACGATCCTGCGGCGCCGGCGCCCGACGGAGCCGTGGTCCGACGAGTCCGCGCCCGCGGTCCAGGCGCTCGAGGCCACGGTCGAGGAGCGCGGCCGGCTCGCGCAGCTGGTCGAGGACCTGGGCCAGCTCCCGGAGCGCCAGCGCGGCGCGCTCGTGATGCGCGAGGTCTCGGGGTTGAGCTACGAGGAGATCGCGACCGCGCTCGCGATGTCGCCGGGCGCGGCGCGCCAGAGCGTCTACGAGGCCCGCACCGCGCTGGTCGAGTACGGCGAGGGCCGCGAGGCGTCGTGCGACGGCATCCGCCGCTCGATCTCCGACGGCGACCGCCGCGCGATGCGCGCCCGCCGCGTCCGCGCCCACCTGCGCGACTGCGACGCCTGCCGCGCCTTCGACGCCTCGATGGCCATCCGCCGCCGCGACCTCGCCCTGCTCGTCCCGGCCGTCCCGGGCGCCGGCGGCTTCGCGTTCCTGCAGGGGCTCTTCGGCGGAGGAGCCGTCGGGGGAGCGGCGGGCGCGGGCGGCGCCGCGAGCGCTGGCCTGTCTGGCGGCGCCGCGGCCGGCGTCTCGGGCGGTGCCGCGAGCGCGGGCCTCTCCGGCGGCGCTGCGGCCGGCGTCTCGGGTGGCGCGGCGAGCGCCGGCCTGCTCGGCGGCGCGATCACCGCGTGCTCCGGCGGCGCTGCGGCCTGCGGCGGCTCCGCGTTCATCGCCTCGACGACGGCGAAGGGCCTTGCGGCACTCGTCGCGCTCAGCGCCGCCGGCGCGGGCACGCACGAGGCGATCCGCCCGCATCGCCCGGCGAAGCCGGCCGCGTCGCAGACCCGTCCTGTCGAGGCGCGGTCGACACCGGGCGGCACGGCCCTCGTCGGCTCGACGCTCGGCGCGGCCCCGGTGCGCGTCCGCGCGGTGCACGCGCCCGCCGTTCGTGCCAAGCCCGCGAGCACCGGCGTCGTCCGCCACGCCGGCGCCCGCGACGATCGCTCCGGCCTCGGCGGCGATGGCGACGCCGGCCACGGATTCGGCCCGCACGGCAGCGACGCCGCCCGGACCGGCGGCTCCTTGCGCGGCGGTGGTCCGCGGGGCGGCGGCCCCTCGCTCGTCGGCGACGGTGTGCGGGACGGCGCTCCCTCGCGTGCCGGCGACGGCTCGCGCAGCGGCCTCGCGCGCGGAGCCGAGGGCCGGCAGGGGAGCGCTCCCTCGCGGGCCGGTGCCCGCGACCACGCTCCCTCCGGCGAGCGAGGCGGAGGCTCCGTTCCCAGCCACACGAGCTCTTCCCGCCCGGCGCGGGACACGGGAGCCTCGCCGCAGACCTACCGCGCCGAGAACGCACCGCCCACGGTCACGCCGCAGGCCCAGCCGGCGCCGAGCCAGGAGGCCGGGACCGAGCCGAACGGCACCACCGCCGCTCCCGCGCCGGGGACCACGACGCAGGCACCGGCCGACGAACCGGCGCAGCCCGACGCCATAGCCGCGCAGCCGACCGACGCCGTCACGACCCCCGCCGCGTAGCGCCGCCGTGCCGCCGTGCCGCCGCGCCGCCGCGCCGTGGTGCCGCGCCGCGCCGCCCCGTGCCCCGCGCCCCGCGGTGCGCGCCGCGCCGCGCCGCGGACTGCCTACTCGTCGTCGGCTTCGGCCAGGAGCTGGCTCAGCATCTGCGGAAGCGCCGCGTAGAACGGCTCCTCCATGTCGTCGGCGATCGAGATCCGGACCCCGGTGAAGTGGAAGTGGTCGCCGTGCGACTCGACCTCCGACGTCACCGACGCCCCCGCCAGCACGAAGAACGGCAGCAGCGAGAAGTAGTCCAGGTCCTCGAAGTCGTCACGCTCGAGGCCGGTCTCCTCGAGGATCTGCCACAGCCGATCCTCGTACCGCGACGTTCCGACCTGGATGAAGGCGAGCTCTTTCATCGCCCCAGTCTGCCAAGGCTCCCGAACGACGACCGGCGCGACCCGAGATGGGCCGCGCCGGAGGTGAGAGTGGCGGGGGCAGGATTCGAACCTGCGAAGGCAGAGCCAACGCGTTTACAGCGCGTCCCGTTTGACCGCTTCGGTACCCCGCCAATGAGGCCGCGTCAGGATAGCGAGAGCGAAGGGACCGGCACGGAAAGCTCCGGAAGCGGGCGGCCCGGCTCGACCTCAAACGCCTTGTACTTCGGCCCGCCGAGGACGATCCCGGTTTCGCCCTCGACGGCGGCCGACGGGATGAACCAGCGGCGGCCATCCCCGACATGTACGAAGAGGTACTCACAGCGAGTCGGGGAGAAGCGCTTTGAGATCCCGTTCCAGCTTTGGTTGCCGCCACGCGTGGCGAGAGCGACGACCCAGCGGTCCTTGGCGAAGCACTGAGACGTCTTGACCTGGATCCCGACGAGCCGCCGCTCGAACCACGCGACGAGGTCGATGTCAGCTGAATGGCCGATGGGCACGTAGATCGAGGAGCCTTGGGACACGAGCCACTCCATCGCCGACAACTCACCCAGATCGCCCTGCTCGCGCGTGTTCATGCACACGAACATACGTACGTGCGTGGACGGAACTCATAGGCGTCGTCAGGACGTGACGACGACCGGGATCCCCCACGGGTCGCGGGCGAGGAAGCCGCCGGTCGCGGCGCGATCCTCGACGGCGACGCCGCCGTCCTCGAGCCGCGCGCGGACGCGCGCGACGTCGGAGGCGTCCGGCAGCAGGATCGTCCACTCGCGCAGGCCCACGACCCCGTCGGGCACCGGCGCGTCCGACGGCGTGCGCCAGACGTTGAAGCCGAGGTGATGGTGGTAGCCGCCGGCGGAGACGAACGCGGCGCTGCCGAGGTTGACCATCTCGTCGAAGCCGAGGAGGTCGCGGTAGAACGCGAGGCCGCGCTCGATGTCGCCGACGTGCAGGTGGACGTGGCCGACGCGCACGCCGGGATCGGCGAACCGGGTGGGCTCCTCGCCGGCGACGACGTCGAGGAGCGCCTGGGTGTCGAGCGGCTGCGGGCCCCCGGCGTAGCCGGCGGGGCTGCGCACGTCGGGCCACTCCGAGCGTGGCCGGTCGGCCGCGAGCTCGAGGCCGTTGCCGTCGGGGTCGGCGAGGTAGATCGCCTCGTGGGTGCCGTGGTCGGAGGCGCCCTGGATCGGGGTCTGCGACACCGCGAGCCGCACCGCCGCGCGCGCCAGCTCGGCCCGCGAGGGGTAGAGCAGCGCCACGTGGTAGAGCCCGGCCCCGCGCCGCAGCGGCGCGGCGGCCTGGTCCTCGACGAGCACGACGCGCTCCTCGGCGCCGTCGCCGAGCACGGCGACGGCGGCGCCACTCGCCGCGTCCTCGTCCCGCCGCGCCAGCCGCAGCCCGATCACGTCCGTGTAGAACGCGACGGCGCGATCGATGTCGGTGACGGTGAGGACGACCGGGCCCAGCACGAGCCCGTCCGGAAGCGAGGAAGCCATGCCCGCATTGTAGTTGCACGCGCAACCAATGGCAAGAGGCGTAGCGTGCCGCCCCGTGAGCATCGACCTCGACGACGTCCGTCGCGCCGCCGCCACGCTCGACGGCGTCGCCCACCGCACGCCCCTGTTCACCTCGCGCACGCTCGACGAGCGGACCGGCGCCCGCAGCGTCACGCTCAAGGCCGAGAGCCTCCAGCGCGCCGGCGCGTTCAAGTTCCGCGGCGCCTACAACGCGGTCGCCTCGCTCGACCCCGACACGCGGGCACGCGGCGTCGTGACCGCCTCGTCCGGCAACCACGCCCAGGCGCTCGCGCTCGCCGCCCGCCTGCACGGCACCACCGCGACGATCCTGATGCCCGCCGACGCGCCCGCCTCCAAGCGCGCCGCCACGCTCGGCTACGGCGCCGAGGTCATCGCCTTCGACCGCTACGCCGACGACCGCGAGGCGCTCACGCGCGCGCTCGCGCAGGACCGCGGCCTGCACCTCGTCCACCCCTACGACAACCGCCACGTGATGGCCGGCCAGGGCACCGCGACGCTCGAGCTGCTCGAGGACGCGGGCGAGCTCGACCTGCTCGTCGTCCCCGCCGGCGGCGGCGGGCTCCTCTCCGGCGCGGCGACCGCGGCCAAGGGCCTGCACCCGCACCTGAGGGTCGTCGGCGTCGAGCCCGAGGCCAGCGACGACATCGCCCGCTCCAAGCGCGCCGGCGCGCGCCAGACCGTCGTCGTCGGCAAGACGATCGCCGACGGCCAGCAGCTCGCGACCCCCGGAGACCTCACGTGGCCGGTGATCGACCGGCTCGTCGACGACGTCGTCACCGTCTCCGACGCCGAGATCCTCGAGGCGATGCGGTTCCTGATCGAGCGCACCAAGCTCGTCGTCGAGCCGAGCGGCGCCACCGCGGTCGCGGCGCTGCTCTGCGGGCGGATCGACGCTAAGGGCCTGCGCGTCGGCGCGATCCTCTCGGGCGGCAACGTCGACACCGCGCGTCTGGCCGCGTTGTTCGCCTAGCGCGCGGCGGGCACACCGAGGGGCACGGGACACGACTGCCCCTCGGTGAAGCCCGCTGAGCCGATGTCGAACGCCCAGTTGAAGCGGGCGCGCCAGTTCTCCCAGGCGATCTCGTTCGTCAGCTCCACGATCTGCGCGTCGTCGAAGTGCTCGCGCAGGCGCGCGAAGAGCTCGTCGGTGACCTCGGCCGGCGTCCGCGTCATCGCCTCGGCGTAGTCGAGCACCGCGAGCTCGCGCTCGTCGAAGCACGTCGCCTCGCGGTGGCGGGGGATCGCCATCAGCTTCTCGTCGGGCACGCCACTCTCGGTCGTGATGGACGAGCCGATGTCGATGCAGAACTCGCAGCCGACCAGCAGCGCGGCCTTCAGCCCGGCGAGGTGCTTGAGCTGCGGCTCGACGCGCTTGCTGCGCTCGACCGCGAGCTCCATCGCGATCGAGCCGTTCATCACGGCGGTGTGGTGCGCCGTCACCTGGATCGGCTCGATGTCGCGGCCGACCTTCTTGCGCGCCTGGCTGTAGACGAACCGGCGGTAGACGCCCTTGGCGGGCGCGAGGGCGATGCGGGTCATGAGGACTCCTTCGGGACGAGGAACAGCAGGAAGATCGGGAGGGCGGCGTTGAGCCCCAGCGACACGAGCGTGCCGGCGCCGCTCTGGCCGGCGTGGATCACGTGGAAGACGAGGTGCGGCGTCGCCGCGACGGCGAGGACCCCGAGCGCGACCTGCGCCACCCGTCGCTCGGCGATCACGGCGGCGGCGAGCGCGAGCACGGTCAGCGCCAGCAGCGCCGAGCCGTAGTCGCGGATCACGTGCTCGTTGAACGGCGGGAACGCGGAGACCCACGACGAGCCGCCGCCCGGGAAGTCGTCGTAGAAGCTGCGCGGAGCGGAGAGCGCCCAGACCGCGGTGACCCCCTGGCCGACCGCCAGGAGCAGCAGTCCCAGCCGGGTGAGCCGCCACGCCATGCCCGCCAACCTACGCCTGCGATGGTCCCCCGATAAGGTCCACTTGGCCTTGTCGGCAGTGGACCAGTTCTCGCCGGACCTGCTGGTCGAGCTCGACCGGGGACCCGGTGCGGCCGGGCTCCGGGCGCAGGTCGAGCGCCAGTTGCGGGAGGGGATCCGCGAGGGTCGGCTGCATTCCGGCACGCGGTTGCCGTCGTCGCGCGCGCTGGCCGCGCGGCTGGGCGTCGCGCGCGGCGTGGTCGTCGAGGCGTACGCGCAGCTCGGGGCCGAGGGCTGGCTCGTCAGCCGCCAGGGCGCCGGCACGCGCGTCGCTCCCGGCGTCGCCGCCGCGGCCGCCGATCCCGAGCCGTGGCCGTTCGCGGTCGCGCAGCGCTACGACTTCCGGCTCGGCGTCCCCGACCTCGCGGCGTTCCCGCGCGACCTCTGGCTCGCCTCGAGCCGGCGCGTGCTCAAGGATCTGCCCGACCTCGCTCTCACGCATCCCGATCCGCGCGGCGCGGCGCCGTTCCGGGCCGCGCTCGCGGCGTATCTCGGGCGCGTGCGTGGCGTCGTCACGACACCCGACCGGATCGTGGTCTGCACCGGGTTCTGGCAGGGGCTGAGCCTCGTCTGCCGCGTGTTGGCCGCCCGCGGCGCGACGCGCCTGGCGATGGAGGACCCGTGCTTCTACCTGCACCGGCTGATCGTCGAGCGCGCCGGGCTGCAGCCGGTTCCCGTGGCGGTCGACGAGCGCGGCATGCGGATCGACCTGCTCGCCGCCAGCGGCGCCGACGCCGTGCTCGTGACCCCGGCCCACCAGTCACCGACCGGGGTGGTGCTCGCTCCCCAGCGGCGCACCGCGCTGATCGCGTGGGCCGAGGAGACCGGCGCGACCGTGATCGAGGACGACTACGACGCCGAGCACCGCTACGACCGCGAGCCCGTGGGCGCGCTGCAGGGCCTCGCGCCCGAGCGGGTCGTCTACGGCGGGACGGCGAGCAAGACGCTGGCGCCCGCGCTGCGGCTCGGGTGGCTCGCGCTGCCGTCGGGCCTCGCGCGCGACCTGGGCTATGAGAAGGGCCTCGCGGACGCCGGCTCGCCCGTCCACGAGCAGCTCGTGATGGCCGACCTGATCGAGCGCGGCGACCTCGACCGGCACCTGCGGCGGACGCGTGCACGGAACGCGGGGCGGCGCGAGGCCCTCGCCTCGGCGGTCGCCGAGCACCTCCCGGACGCGCGCGTGCGCGGGGTCGCGGCCGGGATCCACGCCGCCGTAGAGCTCCCGGCCGGCCTCGACGAGCGCGCGGTCGTCGCCGCGGCCGCCGAGCGCGGCGTGGGGGTCGAGGGCATGGCGATCCACCGCTTCTCGCCCGAGGGCACGCCGCCGACACTGCTGCTCGGATACGGCGCGCTCAGCGAGCCGGCGATCCGCCAGGGCGTCCGCGAGCTCGCCGCCGCGGTCGACGAGGTGGCGTCGCGGCGCGATCGGTGAGAGCATCAAGCGCAGAACACCGTCGAGGAGGGGAGAGCCTGATGGAGTCTTCGAACGCAACCGCTCGAGTGCTGGTCGTGGCGCACAAGACCGCGGCGACGCCGCCACTGCTCGAGGCCGTCCGCGAGCGCGCGGCCCGCGGGCCGGCGACGTTCACGCTGCTGGTCCCGGCGAGCGCGCACGGCCTCGACCGCGTGATGGACCCGGAGGACCAGGACCAGAGCGAGGCCGACGACACGCTCGCGCTCGCGCTGCCGCACCTGCGCGACGCGGCCGGCGGCGACGTCGAGGGGATCGTCGGCGACTCGAACCCGCTCGACGCGATCCAGGACGCGGTCAACCTCCGCGGCTTCGACGAGATCATCATCTCGACGCTCCCCGCGCGCGTGTCGCGCTGGCTGCACCTCGACCTGCCGAGCAAGCTCAACGGCCTCGGCCTGCCGGTGACGACCGTGACGGCGCGGGACTGAGCTTCAGGTTCGGGCGGGCGGCCGCGGCCGTCTCGCCACCGCGCATTTCCGGCCGCTAGAGTGGTGGCCGGCTGCGCCCTCGTAGCTCAGTTGGTAGAGCACTTCCATGGTAAGGAAGGGGTCTCCGGTTCGAGTCCGGACGAGGGCTCTGAGCGAAGACCCTGCAAGCGCGGGGTCTTTTTCGTTGGCGCCGGTGGTCCCTTTTTCGCACCGGGTCTGCTGGCGGGTCCGCGAACTGGTTCTATCGCGGTCCGCTGGGGTCCCTCTTGGTCGTATTGGGGAGGGGGTTGCCGGGCGTTTCGAGCGAGTGAGTGCGTGCACGGGTCACGCGCTCATGGGCCAGCTTCCGCTCTCATCCGACGCCTCAGCCGAGTCCTTTTCGGACCGCCCCGGTCGCAATCAGTCGGGGGGTGATCGGCCGGTTGCGCGACTGAGGGAGGGCACGGTCATGGACCAGCTCTCGCTCCCGCTCTCGTCTGATTCATCCGCTCGCTTCGAGCGCCCCGAGTTCCTGACGATCGCCGAGGCCGCCCGGCGGGTGCGCTGCTGCGAGCGCACGATCCGCCGCGCGATCGACAGCGGCGACCTGCGCGCCGGCCGCGTTCGCGGTCGTGCCGAGGCCCGTGGCGGCTTCCGGATCCGGGTTGATGACCTCGAGCGCTGGCTCTACGACGATGCCTCGTAAGCGCGCGGAGCCCACGATCGACGTGTGCGGCGCTACCGCCTGGCCGACGGCACGATGAGCGAGACGTTCTCGGTCCGCTACTACGACAGCGCCGGGAAGCGGCGTCGGGTGGCGTGCTCGTCTCGGGAGGAAGCCGACTTCGAGCGGGCGCGGGTGGTGCTGGAGCAGTCGCGCGCTGGCGTCTCGGGCTCGTCGCCCGCGGGTGCCGAGCCCGAGCCCGCCGGTTTGACGGTCGCGGACTTCTGGCCGTCGTGGATCGGCGACGCCGCCGGTCGCCTACAACCCAAGACGATCAAGGAGTACGAGCGCGTCTTCCGCGTCCAGCTCGAACCACGCTTCGGACCGTTCGCGCTCGACGCGATCAAGCCCCGCATGGTCAGCCAGTGGCGCGCCGAGCTCGTCGCGGCCGGGAGGGGCCCGGAGTCGATCCGCCGCGCGATGACGCTGCTGCAGGCGATGTACCGCGTCGCGATCGAGTGGGGCGAAGCGACCACCAACCCGGTCAGCGTCGTCCGCAAGCCAAGACAAGGGAGAAGACGAGCCGTGCAACCGATCTCACCCGACGGCGTCGAGAAGCTGCGCGCCCAGCTCACGCCCGACCTGCGCTCGACCACCCTGGTCGCGGTGCTCGCCTACGCCGGGCTCCGTCCCGGCGAAGCGCTCGGCTTGGAGCGTCGCCACGTCCGCGACCGCACGATCCTCGTCGAACAGGCCGTCAGCGACGGCGAGCTGAAGGTCCAGAAGACCGGCCGCATCTACCGCACGGTCGACCTCCTCGACGCCCTGGCCGCCGACCTCACCGCCTGGTGCGAGCACGCGGTGATCGACGACCCCGACGCGCTCCTCTTCCCGCGACGAGACGGCACGCCGTGGAAGACCGACGACTGGAACAACTGGCGCAACCGCCACTTCTTCCCGGCCGCCGAGCGAGCCGGCCTCGGCCGCCCGAGGCCGTACGACCTCCGCCACTCCTTCGCGTCACTCCTCGTCCGCGAGCAGAGGACGTCCATCGTCGAGCTCGCCGACCAACTCGGCCACGCGCCGACGATGACGCTGAACACCTACGCGCATGTCTTCGCCGAGCACCGCCGCGAGGAGCCCGTCGACATCGGCGAGTGGATCACCCGCGCGCGGGCCGCCGCGCAGGAGGCCGAAGACGATGCCTAGTCCGCACCCAGCGGCGCGCGTCGCCACGGGCCCGGAGACCTGGGACGCCTTCCGCCTCCTCGCCCTGCGCCGGGGCATCAGCATCTCCACCTACCTCGGTCGCCTCGTTTCCGCGGAAACGAAACGCCGCCATGCACCCGGCGTCGACCGCATCGACCCACAAGCACCACTCCCCGACCAAACCCTCGACAGCCTCTCCGCCGTCCGAGCCAACCTCGACGAGCTCACCGAGATCACCGGCCGCCTCGTCCGCGTCGCCCTCGAAGCCGGCAGCTCCTGGTACGCCGTCGGCGAACGCCTCCGCCTGAACCCCGACCACGCCCGCCGGATGTTCGGGAGGCCGTAGCCGGTGGGTCGCGGGTCAGCCGCGACGATGTGACGCGTTGCACCTGGGTGCAAGTCTGTGACCTGCCTAGCCGTTGGAAGTGAGACCGCGCTGGAGCTGCCCTTGGCGACCCTTGGTGATCGGGAAGCGGCCCGTAGTCGGTGGAGTGTTAGCGATCGGTCTTAAGGGTCGCTACCGGGCTCGCCCTGGCGACCGTCGTCGCGACGTGAGGGCTGCCTGGGTTGCGTTCCACTGGCGTGGGTCGATGATGCGTCCGGGTTCGCTCAGCTTGTAGACGTCGCGCCTAACGATCCCTCCCACTGTCGCGGGGTGCCATCGCCGTCCTGTCTCCTCGGACATCGTCTCTGCGACTTCGCGGACCGTTTGCCCAGTCCGCACGAGAGCGAAGATGCGTCGAATTTCGTTGGCGGCCTTGGGGTCAATCTCCACCAGACCCGTTCGAGCCTGTCGCCGGTAGCCGTGCGGAAGCCTCCCTCCCTGGGCACGCGCGACGCTTCCGTGGCGGGCAGCCTTGGCGTCCCGACCGGCTCTGAGCCGGGCAACGATTCGGCGTCGATCATGCGCAGCGATTAGGTGCTCGAACCCTCCTGCGAGCAACGCTGCGGCGTCGCTGCCGTTCGAGCCCTGCGCGTAGAGCGTCCGCAGTCCAGAGGCGACCATGAACCGCTCAGCGTCGAACGCGACGAACTCCTCGCGTGCCATGCGGGAGCGCTCGGAGAGCAACAGGGCCGAAGCGCCGTGCTGGTAGGCGAGCGCCAACGCCTCCTGCATCCCCGGACGGTCAGCGGCCGGGATCGTGCCGGAAATGTCCTCGTGGACTTCTGCCGCAATCGTCAGCCCCTCGCGCTTGGCGAAGGCTCGCGTTGCTGTTCGTTGAGCGTCCGGTCCGTAGGCCTTGCCCTGCTCCGCAGACGACGTCCGGAGGTACGCAATGACGCAGCGGGGATCAGGTGCTGGAAGCGGGTTCATGCGCGACATCCGTAACTACCGTAATTCGCTTGCGCCATAAGGTGATCCTACGGTTCTTGTTCATGTGACGCAGGCGTCAACAGACAAAACGCCGCGCCGGTTGGCGCAAACGGCAAGGCGGGAGGCCCTGCCGCAGTGGGTACGTCTCGGGTGTCAGGCTGGGGCTAGGTCAACTAGCGAGGCGGGCGCTGATGCCAGTCGTGGATACGCAGAGCGATATCGACGATCACGGGCAGCAGAGCCAGCAAGCTGTCACGCAAGCGTGGTTCCCTTGGTCGGCATGGAGGCCGTTTCCGGCCATGAAAAAGCCGCCCTACTTGGCGGCTAAGTCGGCGGGGAAACGTCGCGGTCGAACTCAGGACGCACGACTCCCACCAACGTGCGTCATTGTTCCAGTAAGCACGGGCGGTCGTCAAGGGTTGATACGGAGGGGTGACCGACAACCGCCGTGCGTTGGGGCGGGTTGCGGACTAACCCCCAGACCTTGCGGCGTGAAAGTGATGTCGCGTCATGAGGACCGCCCAGCGCTTTACGATCACCTTTGGCGTGCTCGCCCTCATGGCGCTTTTCGTGGCTGAGCTAAGCGCATCAACCTCCATCCACGCGGATGGACGCCCCAGCCGAGTCCGGGAAGTACGCGATCGAGTTCGCGCTCCCTTTCGCCCTAATACTCGGATGGGCCTTCGGGGCCGGAGTCGAACGCATGTGGCGCAAGGACGACCCCGAGCGAGAGTTGGAGCCCTGGTATCTCTTCGTTTCGGAAGCCCTCGGCCGGATCTTCGCGGGCATCCCGCTGTTCTTCGTAGCGGTCCTCGCGGTCTGGGGCCTCGAAGCCCTCGGAGTAGGGCTAGGTAGCCGCTGACCCGGTCGCGGGTCTTACGGAGCGCTGCTACTGGGCGCGGTCACCGTGACGACCTTAACTTCGGACGACGCTGGGTGAAGCCACGCAGCCAAGGAGACCGCAAGTCCAGCGATGACTACGACCGCGAGGATTCGCTCCCGCCATCGGCCGTTTCGTTGGTCCTGAGCCATTGCCACCAACGCTGCCCGGCTCTGGGCCTGGTCGGCACCCAATGCACTGAGCGCAACAACGGTCGCCTCTACCGAACTCACGACGCGCTCCTCGCGCTCCAAGCGGTCCGGATCAGGAGGCGGGTACTTGACGACGACCGGCTTTACCGCTGGCACGCTCGCGACGGGCTCCTCTGGCGTACTGACACCACGCAAAGCCTCATTCGCAGTGTCGAGCCAGGCCATCGCCTTCCAGGTTGAACTGTGCGGGTCAAGGAGCGCAGCAACCGCTGGCGATTCGCGCCCCCAGAGGCTTGGGAGAAACGGCGAAGACAGTCGCTCGACGGTCTTGCGTAGTTCAGGTTCCAGAGTCGTTGCGATTGCCTCCGCGTCGCGCTCATCGTCTGGCTTGACAGCACCGCGCACAGACAACTCGATGAATCCTCGCCAGTCGTCTCCGTAGTGCTTCGGGGGCTTGACCCGGCTTTCCAACAGATCGACTGCTTCATAAGCGGCAGCTGGGTAATCGCGCTGCCTCCAAGCCTGCTCCCGCTCCTCTCGTGAGCGAATCACTTCCCGCAGAATCTCTTGTGCGCGTCCGAGCGGGGGAGTGTCGTCAGGAGGATCAGTCACTACTCAAGCATCCCCAGGTTTCCGGACGAATCGTGCTGCCGCGCTACGGCGCTTCCACGGCAGCGGCCGGAAGCTCGTACCAAGAGGCCTGAACCACGGTCTGCCCGAGGCGTCCGCCACGTAGAGAGTTGGACTTGATCGTGGTGTGCATGATCCGGCCTCCGGCCGCTTCCACTTCCGCGTCAAGGACGGCCAGGGAGACGCCAGCGACCTCGGTCCGTTGACGTCGCACGCAGCCGGGTGAGGGGCGCCCCAGCATCGAACCAACCGCCAGTAGGTGCAGATGCGAAGACATGCGTCGCAGTCTGCCAGAGACCCCAGCGTCCCTAGCGCCGGCAGGTTTCGAAGGCATGTCGCGATGTCGTTGGGGCCCCTCGAGCACGTTCTAGGCGGACGGCTGCCACCATGGGCGTGCCGGTTCCCGGGACTGCTCGGCTCCCCGGATTCCTTGCAACCATCGGAACCGGCGAGACGCCCGTCGCGTCAGCAGGCAGCGCGTCGGCCAGCAAACGCTGCCGACGGACGATCGATCGTCCAGACGTACGACGCCGCGGGAACCCGCAACCGACTTACGTTCACTGGGCGGCAACCCATCACGCGACATGCGCGTCTCACTCAGATACGACGTACCTTTCTCCTCATGCGCGCTTTTTCTCAAGCAGAGGCGGAGAGCATCGTCCGCCACCTCTACGACATTGCGTACGGTGCTGGACCTGGGACCGATCTCATCTTCACCCTCGAGAAGGTTGACGGCACGTCCGCCGTCGGGATCTTGGCCTTTCTCGATGAGAAGGAGGAGTCGTTCTCGGTCGTTCTGGATGAGCCGCCGGGAAACACTCACATGGATGTCAGGTGGGACGAAATCGTCCACATTGGCGTTCGCTGGGGATAGGCCGGCTCCGGCGGACGACCGATGGCGGCTCTCAACCGTTCGCTCGTTGGTGGTCTACTACGCCGAATGCGTGGTTGAGGTCGAGCGTCGCGCCGTCAAGGTCGTCCTCGAGCAACCTGTCCACATAGAGGATCGGGATGACCTTGACAATCGATGAGGTTCTCATCGTTGCCGTTATCGTGGCCACGCTCTTCGGCGTGGCTACTCAACTCCGGATGTTGTGCCTCTACCCGACGCCGGTGTTCGTCCGGGGTTCGCTTCGACGCGCCGCAGGTAAACAGATCCCGGGCCTCAGGCGTCGTCTGCAACCACTAGGACTAATACGCCGTCATCAAGGGTGGGCGGCGGTAGCGATCTTCATCGCGGTTATGGGCTTGACGCTCGTGCCGACTTGGAGCGTCGACATAGCACCAGTCGACGACACGGCAACTGCGAACAGCTACCTGACAACCCTGTGGCAAGTTCTCGCGGCTGCCGTCGGCGTGTCCATCGCTTTGATCGCGTTCGTCCTAGAAGCCTTTGTGAATTCCGCTGAGCGAAAGCACGGGGGAACTCTCAAAGAGTTCGCGTCGGATACGGGCTTGCTGATGACCATCGACTTGGCAGCGGCGAGCCTGGTCACCGTTGGCATCGTGCTCCAAGGGAACGTCCACGACGCTCCGGCTGGCTGGGCGGGCGCCGCGGCGATCGTGTTCTCAGGCGCATCTCTAGTTGCGCTCCTTGTGGTGATCCCGCGACGGATCTTAAAGGCCCTCGATTCTGAAGAACTCCGCCGCGTACGGCATCGACGCATCATGGCCACGATTCACACGGCTTTACGAGAGCAGATCGTTGGGCAGTTGGGCGACCATCTCGTCGGGGCCCGCAGCAACTCGCGAGTCGCGCGCGACTACAGCGCGCCTAAGGACGACGTAGTCGCATCACGCGACGGCTACGTCACGGACATCAGGCTTGCTGTAATCGAGCGCTCGATCCGTGCGGTTTCTGGAAAGGGGCACGTCGGCGTGCTCGTGGCGATCGGCGACGATGTCCGCAAAGGCCAAGCACTGGCTGGGGTTCCTGCCGAATGCCGCCGCTGGACACGGTGGAGACTTCGACGAGCGTTCGTACTCCGTCGTGCGTCCGATGCGTTCAGCGCCAAGACCATGAATCGGACGCTTGACCGGCTAGGCCAGCAAGGCCTTGAGGCAATCCGATCCAGGCAAGAGACCGAGTGGCGAGAGATCAATGAGCTCTACCGCCAGATCCTGGTGGGGTTTCCAACCGCGGCAGCAGCCTTGGGGCTGACGTTCGACGGCGCTATCAGTCAACCTGGGATCCTCGGCTACGGACCGACTCGAAGGCTTCTCGATGATTTGCGTGACGGGATCCAAGAGGTGCTCCGCGCGGATGACCGGGGCATCGCGGATGCGCTCGCCCACACCTTCGTCTTCGTAGCTGACGAGGTGGCCGAGCTGGATGCGCCGGCGACTCTGCGCGACTGCCTCGGAATGTATGTCGCGATCTACGTCTTCACGCGGGAAGCAATTGAGCGAGGCGGACCTACGCCTACAACGGACTTGCTCCTCGAGCGGAGCCATCGTCTCCTTTTCGATGGACTCGACCGAGTCGGCGGATACACCCTCGGCGATCCGGCAAGCAGTTTGGCGGACCAAACTCGAGCTGTCGCGAACCTGCGGTCGGGGTTTGCGGCTGTCCAGCAGCTCTTACGGATCGTGGTGACCCGCCGCGACGCCGAGGTCTTGGATCGAGGCCTCATGAGGCTCGACGAGCTCAGCGAACCCTGGGAACCGTCGTACGACGACGACGCGCCCGTTCGCGAACTGCTTAGGGACATCGACGGGATGCTTCTGGTGATCGCCATGTGGACCGCGAGCCTGCTTGCGAAAGAGGCCGAGCCGTCAACAGCCGCGCACGCCCAGTCGCTGCGGCTGCTGCTCGCCCGACTGACTGATGTCGGCGAGGTACTTGCCGCGTACGATCACGTCGCAGCAGACCGGGACAAGAGCTTTGGCGACGATTGGTCCTTCTGGTTCTACGACGACAAGCGCGGCAGCGTTCACAGCCTCGACGCCGACCCGGAGATCGACCGTGCACTCGTCCTAACGCTCATCGCAGCGGCTGGACGCGGCCAGCAAGTCTCGATCCAGCCACGTCCTCTTCTGGATTTCCGGGCGGATGGCATCGTGCAAGCACTCGACCTCGTGGCCGCGGACTCGACGAGGTGGGCGTTCCTGGTGGGGCCATTGGGTGACGATGAAGCCGGGGCTACCCCAGTCGTCGAACAGGCCGATCCCTTCCAAGTCGCCGTGAGCACCGTGCGGCGAGCTGTGGGAGACGCGATGTCTGCTCGCGCGGAGCAGCTTGCGGAGGATGTGCGACGTGCCGGGCTGGCCCCAGACCAAGTCCAAGCGTTCATCAAGACCGCGGTGAGATCTGCCAAGTCCGGGCGAGTCTTGCGGGACCTGATTGATCACCTCGGGGGTGTACGCACGGTCGACGTTCCAGATCAGATCCCTCTGGTCTTTCGGACGTGGATGAACAAGCGCTTTCTGACAGGGGACTCGTCCTACGTCGGCCAGGACATGAGCGCCAAAGAACTTGGACGGCGGGCGCGTGTGACCGAGATCGGGGAACTCCTGAAGGCGCTCCCGATGGCGGATTCCCCCGTAGCCGAAGCCCCAGAGATCCGCGGTGCGGTCACCGCAGCAATCGAGGAGATGCGTCGTGACGGCCAGTCGCCCTCACTGATGCTCATCCCGATTGGCTACGAACTGCCCCAGGCGTTGGGCGTTCACCCATTTGGCCGCATCGCGATTGACTCGGACAAGATCCCGGTAGCCCATGCGACCGCGTTCAACGGAGTGATCGACGATGTTCCCGTCATCGACGATCCGCGCGTTCCTGCGGACCGGGTGGTCCTAATCGACCTCTTGGGAGCCGTCCGGTTCGAAGAATGGCCGAGCATGTCGAAATCGGGGATCGAACTCGAGGTCAGGGCTTTCGACGCAGATCAGGCCGACGGGTTTGTACGGGAGCATCCGTCGGTCGTTGCCCCAGACAGCACAGAGAGCGACACGATCCTGCTACTCCAGGAACGGGTGCTAATCGAGATGAAGCTCTGCTGGCGAATCGTGCTGTCGGATCCGCAGCGCTTCCGCCTTTTCGGTGTGCCGATCGAGCTCCAGCGCAACGCGTCATAGCGCCGCGCGATCTGGACGAACGATCCCCACCGGGTCCGCTACCGGGTCTGCAACACCGTTCCAGCCCGGTACACTGCGGTCATGTCCAGTCTGCAAACCATGGTGGTTTGCAGGGACTTTGTAGGACAGCTCGTGACTCCACCGGACGGGATTGACCGAATGGTAAGGAAGGGGTCTCCGGTTCGAGTCCGGACGAGGGCTTGGACGGGAGGTGCAGCGCGTTCTTCGCACTTCCCCAATCCGTCCCACCTGCAGCGCGGCACCTGCCGGGACGTTCGTGACCCCTTCTTTGTGCAGGGAAGGACGGGCGCAGTTGCGTGCATGCACGCAACGCGGCGGTGCATCTCAAGCGGGAGGGCTTCTCGTTCACGAGTGCGGCCGTTTCGCATCGACATCGGGCTGACCGAGACGTAGATGGGACGGGCGTCGCTGGGGTAGTGCTCGAACATGCATGCGTCGGACGGGCTAGCGGATGGATTGGCGCCCAGAGAGCACGAGGAGCTGTCGATCGGCCAGATGGTGCTCGCGAACCGGCCCTGGCGGTTGGTGCGCGACCTGTCGAAGGTGCTGGTCGCGACCCTAGCGAGCGCCGGGTTCTTCATCGTCAACGCCAACGCGTGGGGGATCGCCGATCAGTTGGAGGTCTTCCGTCTTGTACTGATCATGGTGTTGGTCGTGGGAGGGCTTGGGGTGTGGCTCGCGGTGGCCCACTCGCTCTGGGAGCGGCCGTCGGAGGCTCGCGATCCTGCGGTGGTCAGGCGTGCGAACGCGGCGACTGGCCTGACGCTCCTCCTCGGCCTGCTCCTGGGCTATGTGGTCCTGTACGCCGCGGTGCTGGCGGCGATGGCGCTCGTCGTTCCCGAACGGTTCATCGCCTCCAGCCTCGGGCACGGGGTCGCGACCGCCGACTATCTCGTCGCTGCGTGGTTCGGGGCGTCGATGGCGACGGTCGTGGGGGCGATCGGGTCCGGGCTGGAGAGCGACGACGAGGTTCGGGACACGATCAGCCGCTACCGGGCTGAGATCCCGCGCGGCGCCCGGTAGGGCACACCATGTGGCCGACCCTGTGGCTGGCGTCTGTCACGCTGGTGCGGTGGGGCAGGAGCCATCCTCTGAATACAGGGCGTTGTTGGACCTGGCGGAGGAGATCGGCGGGCTGGGCAGCTGGGAATGGAACCCGCAGACCGGCGAGCTGAGCTGGTCCGACAACCACTTCCGGCTGTTCGGACTCGAGCCGCAGTCGATCGTGCCGTCTGTGGAAGCGGTCCTGTCGCGGGTTCATCCCGCCGACCGGGCCAAGGTGAGCGCGACGATCTCCGAGCTCGAGGCGGAGGGGGCGTTCAGCACGCTCGAATATCGGATCCTCCGCAGCGATGACTCGATTCGCCATCTCCGGGTGTCGGTCTCGGTCGTCAAGCGCGACGGCGACCGGCCCCAGCAGATCGTGGGATCGGTCCAGGACATCACCGACCGGCGCAGCGACGAGCGCACCATCGCCGCGCGCATCGCGGTCTCCGAAGCGCTGGACGGCTGGACGTCCCTCGACGCTGACGCGGAGGCCCTGCTCGCGGCCCTCGGCACGGCGATGGACTTCGTCTTCGGAGCGCTGATGCTGCTGGACGACAATCGGCTCGTCGCACGGGCCGTCTGGACTTCGGGCGACGAGGCGTTCGCCGCGGTGGCCGAAGGCGCGATCGGCCTCCGGCGAACCCTGGGCGGTTCTTCGACCGGGCGGGCATGGACGTTGCGCGAACCGATCATCGTGCCGTTCGTGGCGCACGAACGCCCGTCGTCGGACTTGCGAGAGGCGGCCTCTGCGGTCGGCGTGAGATCCACCGTGGCGATCCCCGCTGTCGCCGGCGACGCGTCGCTGGCCGCACTCGTGTTCCTCTCGCTCGAGGACATCGCGCCCACTGAGCAGCTGATGCGCTCGCTCACCGGCATCGGGCACGAGCTGGGTCACCTCTTCAGCTCGCGCCGCGCCGAGCTCAAGCGGCCCGTGCTGACCGGACGAGAAGTTCAGGTCCTCCAACTTGCCGCCGAGGGGAGAACTGGACCGGCGATCGCCGGTGAGCTCTACATCAGCCCGGCGACCGTCAAGCGGCACTTCGAGGAGATCTACCTGCGCCTGGGTGTGTCGGATCGAGCGGCAGCGGTGGCGGAGGCCATGCGACGAGGGATCATCGTCTAGCGCAAAGACTGGCCGATCGGCCCATGTCCGATGCCGGCCCCGCACCGAGATCGTGAAGACATGGCGCTCTTCCTTTCGGGACCCGGTGAACGATCATGCCGCTGAGCGCGCGTTCGGCGATGGGGTCCGTCGTCGACGCGATCACCAAGGCCGGGGTGCTCATCACCGATCCCAGCCTGCGGGTGATCCACGTGGAGGGCGCGATCTTCGAGCGCCACGGGCTCGACCCCTCGCATTGGCGGGGGCAGCGGATCTCGGAGGTGCTGCCGGCCGACGCAGTGACCATCCTCGGTCCCCGCTACTGGGCCGCGGCGTCCGGCGAGCCCCAGTCGTTCGACTACTGGACGATCGACGGACAAAACGCCTACTGGGTGCAGATCGCGCCCATCCGCGACGACTGTGGATCGATCACCGCAGTCGTGGCCGTCATGCAGGAGATCACCGAGCGGCTGCGCGTCACCGCCGAATTGGGCCGAAGCGAAGCGCGACTGCGCGAGTCCGAGCATCTGGTCGGAATCGGCAGCTGGGAGGTGCTGGTCGAGACCGGGGACATCTCCTACTCGGAGGGCTTCGGCCGTCTCCTGGGGCTCGCCGCCGGCACGGCCCTGGACGTCGACGGCTACCTGGCGCTGGTTCACGAGGACGACCACGAGGCCGTGCATCGCAGCATCGCCCGCTGTTTGGAGGCCGGCTCGGCGTCGGCTGAGTACCGCCTCTGCCTCCGGAACGGTCAGGAACGCGAGGTGGTGGTCCACGGCGAGCTCGTCTCTGACGCCGACGGGCCGCGCTATCTCGGCGGCGCCATTCTTGACGTGACCGAAGACCGAGCCCGAGAGCGCGAGCGCCTCGCCGCGGTCTCGCTGTTCGAGCAGGGCTTCGATGCCTCGCCCATCGGCATGGTCCTCAGCGACCCCCAGCATGGTCGGTACCTCCGCGTCAACGACGCGATGTGCCGGTTCCTCTGGCGCTCTCGTGACGAGCTCCTGGCCCTGCGCGTGGACGAGGTCACGCACCCCGAGGACGAGGCGGCGGATCACGAGGCCCGCCGAGCGATGATCGACGGCGGCCTCTCGCACCACGAGTCCGAGAAGCGCTATGTCCGGCCGGACGGGAGCACGGTATGGGCGGCCCTTCACGTCGCACCCGTCCGGAACGCCGACGGCTCGGTCAGGGCGTTCTTCTCCCAGATCATCGACATCACCGAGCAGAAGGCCAGAGAGGCCAAGCTCGAGCACGATGTCAACGACGCTGTGTGGCTGGGCCGGATCCGCGACGCGCTCGACGAGGACCGGCTCGTCATCTACAGCCAGCCGATCATCGATCTCACCACCGGCCGGACCGTCCAGCAGGAGCTCCTCCTGCGCATGGTCGGCGCTGACGGCACGATCATCGCGCCCGGGGAGTTCCTGCCCATCGCCGAGCGCTACGGGCTGATCTCGGAGATCGATCGCTGGGTCATCCGCCAGGCCACGGCGATCGCCGCCGCCGGGGAGCCCGTGGAGTTCAACCTCTCCGGCGCGTCGATCGGCGACCCGGACATCCTCCGCGAGATCGAGTCCGCCCTCGAGACCACGGGAGCGGACGCATCGCTGCTGACGATCGAGGTCACCGAGACCGCGATCATGGACGAGGTCGAGGCCGGCCGGGCGTTCGCCGAACGCGTCACCAGCCTCGGCTGCTCACTGGCCCTCGACGACTTCGGCATGGGCTGGGGGAGCCTCAGCTATCTCAAGCACTTCCCGGCCCAGCACCTGAAGATCGACATCGACTTCGTCCGCGACGTCACGACCAGCGAGAAGGACGAGCGACTCATCCGCGGCATCGTGGGCCTGGCCAAGGAGTTCGAGCTCGGCACCACCGCAGAGGGCATCGAGGACAACGAGACGCTGGTCCGACTTCGCCAGCTGGGAGTGGACCGCGGTCAGGGCTACCTGTTCGGCCGCCCGCAGCCACTGACCCCCGCGCGACCTGCCGCTCAGCCCAACGGCACGAACCCTCCGACTCCGGGGCCAGAGGACGGCATCGGGATGGTTCGCTCGGTCTTCGCCGCGTTCGCGGACCGTGACCTCGACGCAACGCTGAAGTGGTTGCAACCGGACGCCGTGCTGCGGGTGTTCGCCACTTCCGGCCTGGTCGACGGCGATCACGCCTACCACGGGCATCGAGGGATCCGCAACTACTTCGACGACGTGTCGCGGGTCTGGGACGACCTGGTGCTCGAGCCGGAGACCTTCCGCGAGGCGGCGGACGCGGTCATCGTGTTCGGCACCGTCCGAGCAACATCGGGGACGACGACGCGGTCCGCCGACGTGCTGTGGGTGTGTCGGATCAGGACCGAGCTGATCACCTCCATCGCGGTCTATCAAGCGGCCCAGAACGAGCCCGGCCATCTGCACCGACTCGAAGTTCGGAGGCTGGGCTCCCGCGCCGCTGCACCCAGCCTGTGAGTACGAGGGCGAGTCGACGAGACCCCCGCGTCAGCCCCCGCGTCAGCCCCCGCCCCCGCCCCAACTCACCACTCGCCCCGCTCCATCTGCTCGATCGCGTCGCGCATGCCCGTCAGCAGGGGCTCGCGGACGCGGAGCTTGGTCGCGTGGTGGGCGTCGCGGTTGACCGCGGCGAGCTCTCGGGCGGCGGCGGTCGCGGCGCTCAGGACCTCCTCCTGCGGCACGAGGCGGTCGAGGAAGCCGGCGGTGACCGCCTCCTCCGGGCCGAGCACGACGCCGGTGACGGGGCAGCGGTCGCTGTAGGGGCGCGTCAGCCGGTGGCGGGCGAGCTGGACGCCGAACCACGGCAGCGTCAGGCCGATCGCGACCTCGTTGAGGCCGATCTTGAAGTCGCCGATCGCGCCGATCCGCAGGTCGCCGGACAGCAGCAGGAACGCGCCCATCGCGATCGCGCTGCCGTTGCACGCGACGACCACGGGGTGCGGGTGCTGCAGGATCCGCTCGGAGAGCTTGGCGCCCGTCGTCACCATCTCCGGCCAGCCCTCGGGCGGGCAGCGGATGTCGAACCCGGCGGAGAGCGTCGTGCCGCGTCCGGTGAGGACGACGAGCGCGCCGTCTTCCTCGGCGCGGGCGAACTGGGCGGCGATCTCCGTCGAGAGCTCGGTCGACAGGGCGTTGACCCGTCCGTCGTCGATGGTGATCGTCGCGATGCCCTCGTCGAGGGCGTAGGTCGTGGCGGTCATGCGGCGGGAGACTACGGACGGCGCCGTCGCCGTGACCTGTCGGCATTGCCTCTTTTCTCGACGGCTCTGTTCTGCAACTATCCGGAGCATGAGGCGCGGGCGGGGGGTCGCGGCGCTGGCATCGGCCATGGTGGTCATGGCCGTTCCGGGCACCGCACAGGCACAGTTGACATGGGGTGAGCCGCAGCCGGTGCTCACGCCACGAGGGACGAACGTCTCGCACGTGCGTCTCGCCGTCGGGGCCGCGGGGCACGCGGCCGCGGTCTGGGAGGCCGACGACGGCACGGCGAAGGTCATCCAGGGCAGCCTGCGCGAGCCCGGGCAGTTCATGCAGCTGCCCGCCAAGCTGACGCCGGCGACGAACTTCGGCGGCGCGGAGGCGCCCGAGGTGGCGATCGACGGCGCCGGCAACGCCGCGGCCACCTGGGACGCGTCGAGCACCATCGCGTCCCAGGTGATCGCCGTCCGGAGGCCGGCCGGCGGCGTCTTCGCTCCGCAGAACGCGCAGAGCATCCTCAACGGCTCGAACCAGAGCAACGGCTTCACGTTGCCCAAGATCGTCTTCGAGCCGTCGGGGCAGCCACGCGTGGTCTGGACCGGGGCGAGCCCCAACACGACGACCTACACGGCGGTCTTCACCAACCTCGGTCTGGCCAACAGCACGTGGACCACGGCGGAGCCCGCGACACCGCAGTCGCCGGCCGGGAGCGACCAGCCGGACGAGCAGCAGCTGGCCGTCGCACCCGACGGCTCCGCGCTGCTGGTCTACCGCTGGCAGCCCGGCGCCAAGAACCAGATCTGGGCGTCCTTCAAGCCCGCGGGGAGCAGCGTGTTCGGCGACCGGAAGGTCGTGACGAACTCCGACGACGGCTTCCGACCGCAGGTCGCCTACGCCGGCAACGGCGAGTTCGCGATCGCCTTCCACACCCCGGGCTCGTCGATCAAGGCGTCGACGCGCGCGGTGGACGGGACGTACAGCATCGGCACCGTGATCGCCAACACCGTCTCGGTGACCGACGGGCCGCAGCCGCAGGGCACCGAGGTCAAACTGCGCTCCAACGCCGCCGGCCTCGTCGCGGCGACGTACATCGACGCGAGCAACCAGCCGCGCGTGGCGCTCAAGCCCGTGGGTCAGCCGTGGAGCTTCCCGGCGTTCATCACCAACGGCGGGCAGATCGGCACGAACGGCACGCAGTCCCTGTGGCCGGACGTGGCGGTCGACGACGCCGGCGACGTCGTCGCGATCTGGCGCTCCAACGACGGGACGCTCGGCACCATCCGCACGGCCTACAAGCCAGCCGGCGGCGACTGGCCGCGGGTCGCGGGCGCCACCGGCCAGCAGATCTCTCCCGCCGGCCTGGACGCCGACCACCCCGTGGTCGGCCTCGACGCCAAGGGCAACGCGGTCGCCGCCTGGGAGCTGCTGTCCGAGGGCAACTACCGCATGCAGGTCGTCCAGGGCAGCCAGCCCACGCCGCCCGGCGAGGAGCCCCCGGCGTCTCCGTCCGAGCCGCCGCCGGCGACGCCCGAGCCCCCGCCTCCGCCGCCCGCGCCGCCGGGGCTCCCGGTCGTCACCGACCTCAAGCTCGAGGCGCCGATCCGCCGGGGTGCGCCGATCGTCGTCACCGCCGTCACGAGCGGCGCCGTGCAGAAGCTGCAGTGGACGATCGCCGGAGGCCAGACGATCGCCGGCGAGACCGTCAACGGCCAGCTGCAGCGCACCGTGCGCTTCCGCGCCTCCGCGGCGAAGTTCAACGTCGCGGTGCGCGCCGTCGGGCCGGGCGGCACGGGCCCGACGCTCGGACGGGCGTTCGCGCAGGCCGCGCCGCGCGCCACCCGCGCGGCGTCGCCGACCGACCCGATCGGCAAGGCGCTCGAGCAGGTCAAGTCCGCCGACCTCAAGGCGATGCAGGACAAGGTCGAGCGCGAAGGCCCGACGATGGCCGTGGGCCAGGCGAACGCGCTGCTGGGCCTGAGCGGAGACTGCTCGATCCCGACCACGGTGCAGACCGGCGCGCAGTCGGTGACCGGGTGCCTGAAGGCCGTCCCCGGCCTCGACGACCTCCCGTCGGCCGAGCGCGGGATCCTGCAGCCGCTCGCCCAGGAGCTCGGCATCTCGACGAGCGACACGGACAAGCTGCGCGCCGCGGTCGCGCTCTCCGACGGGTTCGTGACGACCCAGCCGCTGCAGCTCCCGGGTGGCTTCCCGCTCGAGCCCATCGGCGGCGCGAGCATCCTCACGCTCCCGCAGGCCAAGGCGATCGCCAGCGCCAACGCGGGCTTCCGGATCGGCGGCGACCTCATCAAGCGCTCGGGCTTCGTCCTGCCGATGGACCCGAGGTCGGCGGCGCTGGAGCTCGGGAGGATCGCGCGGCCGCCCAAGCTGCCGAAGATCGGCGGCTTCGACCTCGCGCCCGACGTCGACATCTCGTTCAAGGACGGCGTCGCGACCATCAAGGCGACGCTCAAGCTGCCGTCGATCCTCAAGACCGGCGGCGTCAACGTGCAGGCCGGCGTCACGCTGCGGGCGACGCCGACGGAGTTCCTCATCGACAACGTGACGATCGGGCCGATCGACGTGGCGATCGGCGGGATCGGGGTCTCCGGCCTCAAGCTGAGCTACACCCGCGCCACCGACACCTGGCAGGGCGAGGGCAAGGCGTGCCTGCCCGGCGGCGCGTGCCTGGACATGACGCCGCCGCACGGCCTCGTGCGCTTCGTCGGCGGCCGGCTGGACTTCGCCGGCGCGACGCTGGTCTTCCCGCTGCCCGGCGTCGTCCTGTTCCCCGGCCTGACGATGGAGAACATCGGCTTCGGCATCGGGACGGATCCGACGCGCATCACCGCCAAGACGCGGATCGCGATCGCCAACCTGATCGCCTACGACGGCACCATGGTCACGGCGTTCCCGTCGGCGGCGACGCCTTACTACCTGAACCGTCAGGAGGTCGGCGACGGGTTCGCGCCGGGCCTGTACGGCGTCCCGCACACGCGGCCCACGGTCGCCATCAGCGCCGAGCCCCTGGTCGAGCTGCCGGGCATCGGCGAGACGAAGCTCGGCCGCGGCTACCTGCTCTACGAGTTCCCCGGCTACAGCGCCTTCGGCGGCAGCGTGGATCTGTCGCTGGTCGGGATCATCGGGCTGAAGGGCGGCGTCAGCGGCGAGCTCGAGGCCACGCAGGGCGTCTTCAACCTCCACGGCGACATCGAGGGCTGCGTCAACCTCGTCGTCAGCGTGTGCGCGACCGCGGTGGCGAACATCTCGCGCGGCAAGGGGAACAGCGGCGGCGCCGGCGGCTGCGTCGGCGTGGGCGGGATCCACATCGGCGGCGGCGTGCAGTGGAACCGCCTCAGCGATCCGTTCATCTGGCCCTTCGACGGCTGCAAGTGGTCGCCGTTCAAGATCGACGTGCGGGCCCAGACGGCGCAGGCCGGCCGCCCGACCGTGCTGACCGCCGGGCAGGCCGTGCGCCTCGACGGTCAGGGCGGGGCGCCGCTGGTCAAGGTCACCGCGCCCGGCGGCGAGGTCGTCCAGAGCGCCCCCGGCTCGGGCCTGACGACCGGCGCCGGCGGCAAGGTGCGGATCCTGCGCTTCGAGGGCCAGGCCGGGACCTTCACCGTCGTCGGCATCCAGGAGCCCGCGAACGGCTCGTGGTCGGTCTCGACCGTCGACGGGTCGGCGCCGGTCGTCAAGACCTCGCGCGCGACGGACCCGCCGGACGCGAAGGTCAGCGCGCGCGTCACCGGCACGGGCGACGTGCGCACGCTGACCTACGACATCGCCCCGCGCGAGGGGCAGGCCGTGACGTTCCAGGAGATCGGCGGCGGGGCGGCGAAGGTCATCGGCCGCGTCACCGGCGGCGGCAAGGGCACGCTGCGCTTCCGTCCCGCGCCGGGCCGGGGGCAGCGCAGCGTCCAGGCGCAGTTCGAGCTCGCCGGGATCCCGGCCGAGCGCCAGACCGTCGCCCGGTTCACCGCGCCGTCGCCGTTCCTGGCGGCGCCGCGCCGGCTGCACGCCACGCGCACGCGGCGCGGGCTGACCGTGACCTGGGCCGGCGTGACCGGCGCACAGGGCTACGAGGTCGTCGCGACCGTGCGCGGCGGCGGGCAGCGCCTGGTGCGGACCCGCGGGCGCCGGGCGGTCGTGCCGCTGGCCCAGGGCGACGCGGGCAACGTCACCGTGCGCGCGACCGCGATGTCGCGCGAGGGTCGCCGCGCCGCCGCGCGCGCGTTCAAGGCGATGACTACGAAGCGCACCGGGCTGCGGACGCTGCCGCGCTGCGCCGGCAAGCGCAAGGTGGTCTGCAAGACGACCTAGCCGATGACGACGACGACCAGGTAGACGCAGTAGGCCAGGATCGGGACGCCGGCGATCCGCAGCGGCCAGGTCATCGGGAAGCGGCCCTCGTCTTCCTCCTCCTCGTCCTCGGCGCCCGCGGCGTCGGGCTCGTCCTCGGCGGCGTCCTCGTCCTCGTCTTCCTCCTCGTCCTCCGCGGCGAACAGCTCGAGCCCCCACACGAAGAGCAGGGGGAGCGGGAGGAAGATGAAGCCGTACTCGATCGACTTGACCGGGTCGCTCACGACGCTGTCGAGCAGGCGGCTGGCCAGCACGCCGGCGATGATGATGAACGCCCACTTGGCCAGGCCCGCCGGCATCCACTTCGCGATCAGCTCGCTCTTGGGGAGCTTGTCCGCGAACAGCCACGGGACGAGCGGGACGAAGAACACGGCCGTGCCGACGAAGAGCGCCCAGCCGTAGCCGAGGTACGACGACGCGATGAACAGCAGCACCGCGATCTGGACGACCAGGGAGAGGCCGGTCTGCAGGTTCCCGGGCTCGAGCTCGCCGTCGTGCTGGACCGCCTCGAGGCGCTTCGGGTAGAAGTGCGTGGCCGCGGACTCGACGAGGATCCGGACGCCGACGAAGGCGATGACGATGATCGCGATCGTCCACCGCTTCTCGCCGATCGGCAGCTCGAAGCCGCCCAGCGGCCCGAGCGCCGAGACCTGGTTGGCGGCGATCCAGCCGGCGAACAGCCCGGCCATCACGAAGTCGGCGGCGCGGTCCCAGACGCCGGTCAGGCGGAAGTCGAGGTTGCGCCGCAGGGGTCTGATCGCCGCGGCGGCCAGGGGCACGGCGAACCAGATGAGGACGAGACCGCTGAGCTCGCGCACGCTCGCCGCACCGGTGATCCCGCCCGTCGCCGTCGTCGCGAGGACGAACGCGAGCGCGGCCGTGTAGCCGACCATCGAGTCGAAGATGCTGAGCGCGAGGATCGCGACGAAGAACCCGAGCGTGGGCGGGATCGCCGCGCCGTCCGTGCTGCCGGCCGCCACGATCCCGAGGGCGATCGCGGCCGGGAAGAGCAGCAGGTAGAGCGAGCCGAAGATCGCGCGGAGGTAGTCGCCGTCGATGCTGACCCGGCCCATGACCGGCGTGACCTGGGCGATCTTCGCGGGCCACTCGACGCTGAGCGCGTCGACGCGCTTGGTGAACGGCCAGCGCCAGCTGCGCGACCGGTCGCCCCAGCCGCGGCCCCAGCGGTTCTTGGCCTCGCGCTCGAGCTCGACGCCCTCGAGCCAGCCGCCGCCGCTGTCCCCGCCGTCGCCGCTTCCGTCGCTGCCGCGACCGCGGCCCGCGGCCACCGCGGACGCGCCGCCGGCCCCGCCCGTGCGACCGCCGCCGCCTCCGCCGCCGCCACGGGATCCGGCCGCGGCGCCGCCGAGCCCGGCGGCGATCGCGCCGATGGTCGCGGCGCCGCCGACGGTGACGGCCAGCACCTCTTCGACGTGCGCCGCGGGCTTGTAGGCGACGAGCTTGGCGAGCGGCCCCTTCGGGATGCTCCCGATCGTGCCGAGCCGGTCGCCGACGGCGACCGTGAACTCCGCGGACTTGACGATCGGGTTGCCCGACTTCGACGTGCCGCGGACCTCGATGTGATGCCCTCCGGGCTCGAGGCCGGCCGGGAGGCTGACGCGGGTGTTGATCGCGCCGCTGTCGTCAGCCCGCGCGCCGCCGATCTGCTGCGGCGTCGAGAGCGCGTAGATCGTCGCCTCGGAGTCCGGCATCAGGCCGCTGCCGGTGACCACGACGCTGCCCGCGGTGACCTTGATCCCCGGCTCGCCGTCGATGGCGATCGAGAACGAGTCGCCGGCGGGGCCTGCGGCCTCGCCGGGCTTGGTGGGGTCCGGGATCGCCGGGTCGTCCGTGGCCGCGGCGGCGTCCGGCGCCTTCGCGGTCCTCGGCCCGACCTCGAGGTCGACGCTGAGCGTCTTGGACTCGAAGTTGCGGGCGTCCGTGGGGGAGAACGTCGTCGTCAGGGTGTTGACGCCCTTGTCCAGCTCGCTCCCGGCGGGCGGCGAGTAGGAGAACGTGCCGGGCTCCGACGCCGTCGCGTCGAGCTGGACCTTCGAGAGCCCGGTGCCGACCTCGATCGCCGCCGGAGCCGGCCAGGTCACCACGGGCGTGGCGCGCCGGACGACGAGCTCGACGGTCCGCTTCGCGCTCGCGTACGCGTCCGCGTCGTCGGGGACGAACGTGACCGACAGCGTGCGCGTGCCGGCGTCGAGCTTCGTGCCGGCCTGCGGGGTGTAGACCAGCCGGCCGGGAGCCGAGGCCGTCGCGTCGAGCTCCTGACCGGAGAGCGCGTCGCCGTAGGTGATCGCCGCCGGCGTGTTCCACACGATGCGCGGGGACGCGGGATCGGCGGGGGCGGGGGCCGGGTCGGCCGCGCGCCGCACGACCAGCACCGTGGTCGCGGACGCGTTCGTGAAGTCGGCGTCGTCGTCGGGCGCGAAGGCGACCGCGAGGTCGTTGCGGCCGGGGTCGAGGACGGTGCCCGCGGCCGGGGTGTAGCGGAACGTCCCGGGCTCGGAGGCCGTGGCGTCGAGCTGGTCCTTGGAGAGCTTGGTCCCGGCGTCGATCGCGCCCGGCGCGGGCCATGTGACCACCGGCGTCGCGCGCTCGACGAGCAGCGGCACGGTCCGCGTCGCGCTCGTGTACCTGTCGCCGTCGTCCGGGGTGAACGTGACCGAGAGCGTGCGGCGGCCGGCGTGGAGCACGGTCCCGGCGGCCGGGTCGTAGGTGAACGTC
>Ga0164241_10001472_pt1 | contig 28905 bp, 26 predicted proteins | sample OricomyardsoilBY_FD_108780 | JGI IMG/M metagenome (GOLD analysis project Ga0164241, IMG submission 108780) | Backyard soil microbial communities from Emeryville, California, USA - Original compost - Back yard soil (BY) | ecosystem: Environmental > Terrestrial > Soil > Unclassified | place: USA... | reverse complement strand
CGACAATCGTGGCTGGACGAAACTGTTCGAAGATCCCGTGGTCGCCGAAGCCATCGTCGATCGACTCGTTCACCCCAGCCAACGTGTTGTCCTCAAGGGCGGCTCGTACCGAGAGCGCATGGCCAACGCCAAGAAACCCACGTGAGCGTCGCTGCGCTCCGAACTTGACCACTGCAAACTTGGCCCTCTCGAGGGCAACTTCATAAACTCAGTTTCGAAGATTCGGCACTCGCGTCGCTTACGCTCCGCCCCAGCCAGTTCCGTCCGGCTCAGGTGGTCAACTTCAGCGCAAGCGGGTGGGTAACTTCACTGCAAACGGGCACCAGGAACCGGCGCGCCCACTTCGAGGCTGCATGACAACCGTCTCGCCGCCGGAGGTCCGGAGGCGCCTGAGCGGCTGCCGCCACGACCAGAGACGGACCCGAAAGAGGAGACAAAGCCCGAGGAAGACGATCCGATTGACCCCGACCAGGGTCGCGTCGACCGCGTTGAGGACCTACCGCCCGAGTTGTTCAAGGAATGGATCCATCGAGGGATTTCAATCCAAGGGCCCACTTATCTCACGGGGCCTGGTGAGACGGCTGAACCTGAGGGCACGTTTGAAGGGCCGGGCGAGGTCGATGGTAGCTTTAAACAATGCACTGAACCGCCCTTGGGGCCTCGGACGGACTACGTAAAGCACCACGCCTTTGCGCAAGAATTCAACGTTGAATTTGACGAAATTTTCAAGGATTCAGGTGAATCTATTCACGACTACACGATCCCGCTGCCGGAGGGGCTGCACTTCGAAGTTCATAGCCAAGGCTGGAATGCGGAGTGGCTCGACTTCATTCATGAAGGAGAAAGCTACCCAACTCTCGAACAGACCAAGGACCACGCCGTAATGATGATCTTCGAATACAACCTCCAGGACTACCTGCCCTTCGTCAAGTACAGATAGTGGGCAAGCACCACGCTGAAGTTGTGGCACGTCGTGAGCTGCGACGCGATTGATTCGAACTAAACCTTCGGCAGCGAGTGAGCTACGGTCGCGCCGATGCTTGGCGTTTATCTGGGTTGCGACCTCTGTTCACTGCTTGGTGCCGCTCCGCCGCCTTGCCTCGGGCATGGACAAAACCCTATGACTATGTGTCGATTGGTGTCTCGTCCCAGCGACTGCCAGGTGCGCGTCCGCAAAGCCAATTCAAGGCCAAAAGGCGTTCCATCGCGATGGAACGCGCAATGTGGTACTCCCTTTCGCTAACGGCCCGGTACGCCTTTCCAAAGATTGGGAAATCGTCGTCGACGATGTCGCGTATCGTCCCACGCTTGAGCGCCATCTTCGCAGTGGCCCTTACGATGTCATCGTAGGTCTTGATACCTGCATTGATCAGCTGAGGCGATGAAGGCAGAGCTCTGCCTTCCTTTATCACTTGCTGTGTTCGCGCGCGCCAGAGCCACGTTTCAGCAACACCGCGGGCCGCCGAGAGCTCGGTAAACGGCCTTAGTTCGGCTGATGCTAGTGCGCTATCGAATGCTGCGGCCGAGTATGCCTTGATAGGCGCATCACCCGCCGTCACGTCATAGGGAGGAACTTCGGCAACGATTTGCAGCGCCCACAACAGCGTTTGTAGCGCCTCTGTACGCCACGATGCCGCGACGCGCTGCGCTTGCGTCATGGTGGTCATGTTGGTTCCGGCAAACTGCTGCTCACGGGGAGAGAGCTGTGCGCGTAGGGGGCCCAGGAGCGTCCAGAAGGCCTCGCGGTCGATCTCTGCCTGTCGAACAGCGGCCGTCCGCTCGCCTTCAGACCACCGAGCGAAGAGTTCCGCCGACACGGCCGGAGGAGGATTGGCAAGGGCGTAGACCGCGACGTGGCGCAATATGAACGCGCGTGCTTTCGCCTGCTCAAGACTTGGGACGGTCCCGGTCGATTCTAAACTTGGCATGAGCTCGTTGCAGTAAGCCTTAGCAGGTTGTGCACGCGAAGCCGAGCACAACCTGGGCGACGTGGCTGCGAGAGTAGCGGGCGGATAGCATGTGACGGAAAGCAGGTATCCGTCCGGGCAACCGCGTCCTGACGTCAGATCGTGGCGCGACCTACAACGCCTGAGAGATGCGCGGGTCAGCGAGCGAAGGCCAAGAGAGCGCGACGGAGGACGTTTTCGTCGAGTCGCAGCTTAGCTTCTTCTTGCTTCGCGAACTGTCGAGGCGAATGCGCGCGGACTCGACGACGCTGTGCACGAGTGTCACCCGGTCGCGAACCGCAGCTGAGTGGCTGAGTAGACCTGCAGAAATAATTGTCGCTGATCACCCGACCTTGATATGAACAAGCGCGAACAATCCAGCGAAGGCTCGCGCAGACCAATTCCGCCATCACCTGGTCGCGTAGTGGAATAGTGGCGGTGCTCACTCTGCCTGTCACCCGCCGACGGCGCCTCTGCCGTGGAAGCGCAGAGGCAAACGGCGATGGCAAGCTCGCGGAGGCGGGCGCAGGCGATGCTGCGGAAGACTTTGGCGGCTTGAAAGCGGACGGCACCTCCGCGCGATCGTTCAATCTCGCCTTGAATAGATTCTCGAAGTTCGACTCATACCGCTTGTTAACGTCAATGGACGATGCTTAGTCATTTTTTCGGTGTTGCCAATTTGTGGCGTCCAAGGACGGCCGCGCTTTTCTCTGGAAACGCGCACGGGTAACTCTGTATGAAGGCAGGATCGCGATGCGTGCGACTGTGCACGCCGCCACAAGAGGGCTTGCCGTGACAGATCCAGTTTCGACCGCGTATGAGTTGGCTAAACGTTACACTCTGGGGGAACGGCAGTTGGCCTGGGCGCACCTAGCTGATGCCAACTTGAGCAACTTCGATCTCTCGGATGCATATCTCTTCCGTGGCGACTTCACGAACGCTGATCTTACGGACGCCAAGCTTCCTCGCTCGCGTCCGATTGGCGTAAAGTTCATCGGAGCAAAGCTTGTAAGAGCTGACCTCAACTGGGCGAATCTTTATCATGCCGACCTTTCCGGCGCAGATCTGTCTGGATCCAACCTGCAAGGCGCCAATCTTACGACTGCCAATTTGTCCAACGCAAATCTTACGGGCGTCAACCTAAGCAGCGCCAACTTGGAAGGTGCAATTTTCACAGGTGCAACCCTCGACGGGGTAACGCTGGGCTCGACAATTTTCGCGAATCTCGATCTCTCCGAATTCTGTCGAGCGACGACCGTAAGGCATGCCTCGCCAAGTATCGTCGACTATCGCGCGGTGATGAAGTCCATCAGCGAGCCTGGTCTGCGGGATTTCCTCAGGGCAACCGGCATGCCTGAGGCACTCGCCGTTTGCATGATTGCTTGTGTGAGCGCTCTGGAGCCCCCCGCCGGACCCTAGCCTGATGCCGCGTGGCAGGTCCCGGCGCGTGTTCTTGATACTAATCCGGGATACGTGCCCGCCGCACCATACGCGCATCGCCCCCTACCTACTTCGCAACCGCCGACAAGTTATCGAGCCACACGGTGTTCGGGCTCGAGTTATCGGCCTCGCCGCCCAACCGCGGCGCATCGTTCATGGTGAACTCGAACTGAAATCGTTTCATCTGCGCGTCGATAGCGAATCGCCGTTCACCGGAGTACGACGTCAAAGTGCCTCCGTCACGGAGACCCTGCTGCTGTCCGCCACGACCCGGTCTTGGGACCCGTTTCGATTTCACAATGTGCGGTCAGAAATCGCCGTTTCGCGAGCCCCGCCCGACAATGCGCGCTCGCTCGTTAGAATGAGTACCGCGTGATGTACACGCCGCGACTGCTGCTCGGCTTATCCGTCCCCGTACCGGGATCGAAATCGACGCTCGACGAATAATCGCCCAGCACGAACAGATCGGATTGGCCCGCGGCGAGAACCGGGGAAGACGTAGGCGGTAGAGGCAACGTGCTCAAGATTGCGCCGTTCGAACCGTCGAAGAGTTGCACGCTCGGATTGGTGCCGGACGCTTGATTCAATACCGCGATTCGCCCGCCCGGAGCAGCGATCAGGGTCGTCGGGGATTGGGCAAGTGGAGTCCGCCAAAGAATCTGGCCCGTAGTGCTATTGAGCCTGAATAACACACTACCAGTCTGCGCCAAGAGTGACTGTGCTCCGTTGAAGTTCATGAAGCCGTTGCCTTGCGCGGTGACGGCCAGATCTCCGCTGGGAAGTGCCGCAAGAATGAGCCCCGGCCCATAATCACCTTCGGTCATCCACGGGCCCACAGAAGCGGACGCCCCGCGGATGCCGAGAATGAAAGCGTCCTCGCCACCGTATTGAAAGGGGTTCGTGCTGAACGGCCACTGGCTGGAAGAAAGGGGATTTAGGGCAAAGGAGTTCGTGCTGCCCGGGGCCCCCCAAATCCACGCCGTGGTGCCATCAGCGCCAGACACCGCCTGGATGGCATAGCTTGCACCGGAACACGTCACGGCCCCGGAAGTGCCGCTATCGATCACTCGGCATGCTTCGCCCCCGGATTGCCGACTCGATGCCGGATCAAATGTCAGGAAGTCGCCCTGCACCGGACGCGCGACCAGCAGTCGGGGAATCACGTCGGCGCTGGTCGTGTTGGGATACTTGGCTTCCCAGAGTATGTTCCCGGTGTTCCCGTTCACACGGGTCAGACGAAGGAAATACTTGCCCGCAACTGGCCCCGTGGGCGGCTCGTACTTAACGTAGTTCGTTGCAAAGTCGCTCGGCGGCACCAGCGCGATGGCGGATTCACGCCCCACATTCGTCGAAGCAGCTAAAGTTTCTCGCGATCGGGACCACACGAGCTTGCCGTCCGCTGTGTAGCGCGCATAGCCAGCACCAGCGAGATTCGTCAGCATGCTCGCGCCCGGATCAGACAACAACAACTCGCTAGATGCTTCGGCGAATTGAACGATGAGATCCCCCTGCGGCTTGTTGGTGAGCACGACCGCGCTGTTCACCTGGCCGCTGCCACTCGTTTGATCAGTCGCGGGGAGGACTCGGGTCGAAGCGTAAGAGGGCAAGCACTTGCCGCTCGAGCAAAACTGATAGCCAGCGCATGCCGCCGCGCAGCCGCTCCCGCCCGCCGCGCCGCCGCTGCCAGCCGATCCGGCGCTTCCGGCTGTCCCGGTCATTCCACCCCGCCCCGCTGAAGCAGCTCCGCCTTGAGCTTCTCCCGCCTGGCCGCCAACTTCATCATCGATTGTTCCGCCAGCGCCAGCGTCCACCGTTCCAGCTGCGCCTGCGTTCGAGTCGTCGAGCGCCCCCGCATGCCCGCCAGTTGATTTGCCAGCCGTGCCCGGGGTCCCAGCCGTCGAAGTGCCAGAAGCCCCGCCGGCGCCCCCATTGTGCGCAAAGGTTCGCTCGGGCGAACTGCAGCCACTGGCGATAGAAACACCCAGGCTTGCAAGCAAGCCGACCGAAATCACTCTCTTCATTTTAAGCTTCCCGCCGAAACCCCTGCGGGCCCGTCGAGCGGAGCATAGCAGCACGCCTGATGAACGACACGCCTCGCACAGGAGGCGGATTCAGCCAGCGCAACGCAGGTTCTTTGCCTACACGCGCTCCCCACCGCAGGCGCGGCGGGGAGCACACGGCGCTCACTCAGGGAGTCGGGAAATTACCGCTCAGAGCAAGCAGCGACAGCAATCCGACGGTCGACGGGAAGTACGTGTGGTTGTAATCGCCGTTCTCCAAGATATCCAGCAACGCACGGAACGCGCGATCGCGCATGGCGGTGTTACCCATGGCCATGCCACCCACGCCCATGGGCCCAATGTACGAGCCTTGCATGCTGACTTTCTTGGCGTTGGTGTGCACTAGACCGCTGGTCTTGTACCAACCCGCTTTCATGAGGTCGATGGTCGCGCCCGCATCGTACTTGCTCGCAAAGAGGTCGACGATCGCCTTGAGGCCAGTCGTGTTAGTGCCACCTAGGCAAGCGTCCATGCCTAGGCGCCAAGGTACACGGGCCGAATCGTAACCCATCGCGCCGTTGCCGCCATCTTGGATATCGCTCGTGACCTGCGCGCCGCCGGAATCGGACGGTTTGCCGGTACTCTTACTGGCCCAGTCTGTCGGCACGCCGCTCGTGGGACTAGTGATGTTCGCGTTGACTAGTGTGTAGTTCGCATCAATGGCGCCAGTGAGTCCAGACAGCTTCCTCATCCATGCCGGCGCGAAATACGACGGGTTGTATGCCGCATCGTGAAAGCTACTGCCGCCGGTGATGACGCTGCTTACCAGATCCTTGCTAGCAATGGCAGACGCCACTGCGTCCGACTTCGCCTTGTAACCACCACCCGGCCACTGCAGTTCCGCCATCAAATAGGCGTAGGCAATATCCAGATCGGCGTCACTGGCCGAGCCGCTCTGATTATTCTTCCAATTCATCAACCCGCCGCTGGAATTGTCGCCAACGTACTTCGAGAACTTGTCGAACAGGGTCTTGTCGCCCATGGCGGCGGCGATCATCATGCCGTAGCCCATCGCTTCTGACGTGACGTCGTTGTTTTGCTCGGGAGCGACGATCTTGCTGTCTTGAACGAAGGTCTTGACCCAATTCGCGTAGATCTGAGCGATCGCGGAGCTGAACTTGGCCGCATTGGTTGCGGGCATACATTTTCCGACGGCCGCGTTTTGCGGGAACGCCTTGGCGGGCGATCCGTTCGAGGGCGACGCAGTGGTCGGACTCATGCAGTCACCGGTGATGAACTCCACGTCATCGACCCAGAAATCGAACGCCAAGCCTTTGTTGAACGACGGATACGCGACACCCTTCGGGGGATATGCGCCGCTGTAGTCCTTGCCCTGGTTGAACTGAAATTGAAGCTTGAGCAGGTTCTTTGCCGTGGCTTCGCGCTGCGCGTTGCTCAAATTGCTGGGCAACGAGAGCGGGTAGAGGTCACGATCAAAGCAGTACGTGAACGTCTTGAATGACGTGCCCAATTGGCCGTCGCCCGAGCCTGGCGGCATGAACTTGCCGACGTGCTGGTAACAAGCCAACGCCGCCTTGTTGTCGGAGTCAGCCGTGGCGGTGCATGCGCCGCCGGGGTTCGCTTTATCCTCCGTGAAGGGCGTCGAGATGTTGAAGCGCACGGGCGACTTCGCGTCCGCGCCGCTGCCCATCTTGGCTTTGAAGCGCACGCCCGTGAAGTTCTTCGCGGAGGCGTCGTACACCGTGGGCATCTCGCTGGTGCCCGCGAAGTTCATGCCGAAGCCGACGTAGTCGTTGTAGCCGGAGCCGGTCACGTGCAGCGCGAACTTGTCGCAGTCTGCGGTGCCGCCGGAGGCTTCAACCTTCATCATTTGGGTCATCTTCGAGGCGTCGTTGAAGATGCCCCAGGTGCCGGTGCGGCCTTCATTGCCGATCACCACCGGGTCCATCGCGGCGGTGCCTTCTTCGAAGTCCGAGATCATGCCGGGCTTGGCGGGGCAACCATTGCGACCGGGAGGGATCACGACGGTGCCGCCAGCGCTGCCACCGGCACCTGAGCCGGCCGTGCCGCCAGTCGTTCCGCCGGCACCCGTGGAGCCTGCAGTGCCGAGCGGCGCGGCCACGCACGCGCTGTTCTGACAGGTTTGGCCCGCGGCGCAGATCATGCCGCAGTTGCCGCAGTTCGCGGGATCACTCACGGTGTTCACGCACGCGTTCGAGCAAGCCTTGGTGCCCGTGGGGCAACTCGAGGTGCACACGCCAGCGCCGCACAACGGCGCCGTGGCATCACAGACCTTGCCGCACACGCCGCAGTTGGCGGGGTTCGAGGTCAAGTCGGTACAGACGTTGTTGCACTTGGTCGCGCATTGCGCGGTGCCACCGGCCGTGCCGTTCGAGCCGCCCGCGCCGGGCGAGTTGCCACTGCCGCTGGCGCCACTGGGGCCACCTGTCGGCGTGCCTGCGGAACAACTGACCGCAAGAATGGCCGAAGACGCGAGTGTCAGCGAAGCGCCGACGAAACGCGTGCGAAATGCGCTAGGATTTGGCAGGAACCGGTTCCACATCAAGGCACCCAATCTCGTTCAAGGTTGGAAAGTTTGTGGAGGAGCGCCACCTTCGGCGCAACTCGACGTGCTTCACTCTGCCCCCACTGTAGCGCGCAATCGTGTGAGGGAAAGTGCGCAGAAATCCACGCTCTCGCTGAAACTCGGCGGTTTGTCTCAATTTGCGCGGTGGAAGAGGCAAGAACTCTTCCTAACTGCTGACAAATTCGCTTTTACGTCCGCGTACGGTTGATTTGCAGTGAGAGATGTGATCGCGAATCGCCTGCGGATTACAAAAGTGTCCGGTTGCCAGTGGCATGCGACTTGCTGACGACGCTCTCGAGGTTGTGGCAATCTCTGCGGCCGTCAGGCGGAAATTCATGAGTGCTCTCAAGATCCTAGTCGTCGATGATCAACCCGCGGTGTGCGCGGCGCTCGAGCTGCTGTTTGATGTGCACGGCCTCGAGACACTGACCGCACGCACCCCTGAGCGAGCACTCGAGCTCGTACGCTCTGAAGATTTGGGCGTCGTGCTGCAGGACATGAACTACCACCGCGACGCGACCAGCGGTGAAGAGGGCGAGACCCTGCTGCGGCAAATCAAACAGCTCGATCCTGATTTGCCGGTGCTGTTGATGACCGCTTTTCAATCTTTGGAGACTGCGGTGCGCCTGGTGCGAGAGGGCGCGAGCGACTACATCGCCAAGCCGTGGAACGACGACAAGCTCGTGGCCACGGTCAAAAATCTGCTGCGACTTCGCGAGCTTTCGCGGGAAAATCTGCGCCTCCGCACCCAAACCAACCGGGCCCGCGCCGATCTCGCCCACGGTCACGACCTGTGCGGCTTGGTTTACGCCAGCGCGGCCATGCACGAGGTCGTCACCTTAGCCGCCAAGGTCGCGCCCTCGGAGGCGGCGGTGCTGATCACCGGGCCCAATGGTAGCGGTAAGGAGCGGCTCGCGCAGATCGTACAAGCCAACTCGCGCCGTAAGGATCGCCCGTTCGTGCAGGTGAACGCGGGCGGCCTACCGGATGAACTGCTGGAGGCAGAGCTGTTCGGTGCCGAAGCGGGCGCGTACACCGGGGCCAAGAAGCTGCGCATCGGTCGCTTCGAAGAAGCCGACGGCGGCACGTTGTTTTTGGACGAGATCGCCAACCTGTCGCTGATGGGGCAGATGAAGCTGCTGCGGGTGCTGCAGACCGGCGAGTTTCAACGCCTGGGCAGCAACACCACGCGCAAGAGTGATGTGCGTTTGATCAGCGCGACCAATGCGGATTTGCCGCGTGCCATCGCTCAGGGTGCCTTCCGGGAAGACCTATTTTTCCGGCTCAATGTGATCGAATTGAGGATCGTCGCGCTGCGAGATCGACCGGATGACATCTTGCCGATTGCCGACTTTTTTCTGAAGCGCCACGCCGAGCGCAACAGCCGTTACTACGAGCTCGACGCAGAGGCGCGCCGCGCGCTCGTCGATCATGACTGGCCCGGCAATGTGCGCGAGCTCGAGAACCGCATTCAACGGGCGACCCTCGTGTGCCAGAGTGCGCGCGTGACCGCGGGAGATCTCGGTTTGGGGCCCGCGACGGCGGGCGCGCGACGCGCTTCGCAACCGGGTGTGGAGCAAGCTTTTGCGCCGGTGCCGGCGGTACCCGCGGTGGTTCCTGCGCCCTCTGCGCAAGATCCGGAACGCATGGAGATCGAGCGCGTGCTCGTGGAGAGCGGCGGCGTGATTGCAACCGCCGCCGCCCTGCTCGGCATCAGCCGCCAGGCGCTCTATCGCCGCATGGATCGCTTGGGCATCGAGCTCGAGCGCAGGCCCAAGGCTTGATGACCATCGCGACGTTGGGGTTCGTGCTGAGCGGCCTCGGACTGCTCGTCGCCCTGGCTTTTGTGCGCAAAAACGCGCTCAAGGTGGACCTCCTGGAACAGGCTTTGCGCGACGCACGCGCAGAGCACGCCCAGCAGGAACGGCTGCTGCAGACCGTGGTCGAGAACGCGCCGATGGCCATCGTGGTTTACGGGCAAACCGGCAAGTTGCTGTATTCGAACGCGGAGGCGCGTGAATTGTTCTTCGAGGGCCAATCGCTCACGGGGGAAAACTTTTTGCGGCTGCTCGATCGCGCCCCCGAGGCCTTGCGCCAAGCCCTAGTGACCGAGAGCGACGCGCTGTTCACGGTCGATCAAGATGGCGAAGCTGGGACGTATCATCTGGCCAAGCGTCACTTCGAGCTGGAGCGCGAGCCGTACACGTTGCTGATGGTAAAGCACCTCACGCCCGAGCTCGGTCGCCAAGAAATCGAAGTTTGGAAGAAGGTGATTCGCATCATCAACCACGAGCTGAACAACTCACTCGCGCCCATCTCTTCGATGGTGCACTCGGCGCGGCTGATCGCGAAAAACCCAGATAAAATCGACAAACTCGAGCGCGTGTTCGAGACTATCGAAGAACGCACCTCACATTTGGCGGCGTTCTTGGAGGGCTACGCGCGCTTTGCTCGTTTGCCCAAGCCGCGTTCGGCGCGCGTTCCTTGGGCTCCGTTTCTGGACGGCATCCGCATGCTCTATCCGGACTTGATCGCCAGCGACGCCCCGAACCAAGACGGCTACTTCGACGCCGGGCAAATCCAGCAAGCGGTAATTAACTTGCTGAAAAATGCGTTCGAAGCGAGCGCGGATCGCGCGGGCGTCGAGCTCACCGTGACCGCTGTTGATGGCGCCACGACCCTCACCGTCGCCGACCGCGGAACGGGCATGACGGACGAGGTACTGAAAAACGCGCTCTTGCCGTTCTTCTCCACGAAAGAAAAAGGCACTGGCTTGGGCCTCGCACTGTGCCGTGAAATCGTCGAGGCGCACCGCGGAAAGCTGCGCGTGGCGCGGCGTGAAGGCGGCGGCATCGAAGTTTCGATGTGGCTCCCGAGCCGCACCATCGCCCTTCCTGGGCGTACTGGGCGGCTCACGTTAACGCGGGGGTGACTGGCCAGCACGGGCAATTGGCTCGTTCCCGCCGAGAGGGCCCTCTGCGCCACTCGATTGCACAACCTTCAGGTTGTGCAATGCAGCAAACACGAAGCGAGCGCCAGACACTAGGGCCGTCGTCCTCTCCGCCGCCCGGCTCACAACCTTTAGGTTGTACATCCACCAACGCGAACCGCACTCCGCTGGCCGCTGTCGCGCCTGCTCCGCCGCTTGGCTCACAACCTTTAGGTTGTACATCCACCAAACGCGAACCGCACCCCCGCCGCGCCCTCGCCGCCGCTTGGTCCACAACCTTTAGGTTGTGAATCAACGAAATCGACGCACACCCGCCGCAAGACCGGACCGATAGGCTGAAGAGGTCCGAATGATCTACCGGGCAATCATTGAGAAGAGCTGGATCTATTGGATCGTCTCGTTCGCTGACTGCGAAGGATGTCTCACGGAGGGTAGATCGCGCGCTGAGGCGCTGAAAAACGCCAAGGAAGCGCTCGAAGATTGGCTGGAAACTCTGCTCATCGAAGGAAGCGCGCCGCCTCGACCGCACTCTCGTGAAGGGGACGCGATCGAAGTACGCCCACAGCTTGCCACGGTGCTTCAAATCCGATGGCGACGCGAGGAGCTCGAACTCACACAGGGCCAGCTGGCCAAGCGGGCTGGCGTGTCTCAGCAACAGATTGCAAAGCTGGAATCCCCTGACGGCAATCCGACGATCGCAACTTTGGAAAAGATCGCCCGCGCACTCGGACTACGGTTGGAACTGAGTTTCAGCGCGGCAAAGGCGAGCAGGTGCAACTCACCCGGACCTACCCGGACACCGGCGGACAATCGTCCGGACAGTTGTCCGCCCAGCTCAACGAAATGAATAGCCGAGCGCGATCGTCATCACGATGTTGCTTCGAAACAGCGCGTTCAGCGCCTGCTCTTCGTCGGAAGTCGGCGAGCCAGTGACGATCTCGACGGGATCACCGTTCAAAACCTGGGCCCAGCCGGCGCTACCCACGATCGTGAAGCCATTTCCGGCGACCCAATCTACCCCCGCGACGCCCTGGAACCATTGCGATGGCTGGATCTTTACGTTCAGGGGAGTTCGATCGGGATTGTCGTTCTTGTCGCTGATTTCGAGCGGCTCGGAACCGAAGCCGCTGCAGATCATCGCGCCCACGCCGATGAACGGTGTGACGGGTCCCTTCAACAACAAGTAGCGGGCACGTAGGCCGATCTTCCAGCCGAGGAGCGACAGACCAGCGCCCAAATCAACCGAGATGTTTGGGTGCGCGCGAAACGTCAAATTCGGGCCAAAACCGGCGATTCCGTTCCAACCCACTTCACCGACCAACGCGAGACGGCGCTGCGCGCGAATGGGGCCAGTCGGATGCCGAACTGGCTTTTGCGATGGATCCAAAACGACCACCGCTGGGGGCGGCGCGACTGGCTCTGGCTGCGGCGGGGGTGTGGACGTCGTCGGCGTGTCGTCCAACGTGGGCAAGGTGTCGGCGTCTTGCGCGTGCGCGAGCCGCGGGATGAACGCGCACACCGCTGCGGCACCAATAGCCAAGCAGCGGACAGTGAGCATCATTCCCGTCGCATAAGCACGAGTCGGGCCAAGTCTACGCGAGCTCAAAATTTACCTCCGAGCATGGCCCCGAGGCCATCGGCAAAAAACATAGGGGCGACTCGCACCTGCGCCTTGGGAGCGGGCGGCGGAGGCTCCGCCCCGGGTCGCGGCCCCATGCGATAGAGCAATTGCGGATCGGGCTGATCGAGCTCGTGCAAAAACAAGCCCGTAATGAAAAACCCAGCGGACGCGGCCAGCGAAACACCGGTCGCCAGGCGAAAGCGATCGCGCTCGTTGATCGACGTGTTGTAGCTGGTCAATGCCGCCGAGCTCACGTTCTTGGTTTTGATTTCGCCCAAGAACTGCTCGGCGTCGCCTTCCGAACGGACCGCGAAGGAACTGAAAATGAGGCTAGTCCCGAGCGAGACGCCGCCCGCGATGAACAGCACTTGAGAGGTGATGCGTTGCGGAGTCTGCTCGAGGGTGACGCGAATGTTCTGCTGCTTGCCTCGCTGCAGCGTGACCTCGCGTAGCGCCACCGTGTGCCCTTTTTGACCGACCGCGACGCGGTGCTTGCCGCTCGACAGTTGCACCAGCACGCCTTCCCCACCGGGACTCACGTACGCGCCGTCGATGTAGATGTCAGCATCAGGCGAAGTCCAAATACCGAGCGTGCTCGGCCGCTCGCGCAGCGGAACGGGCGTCAGCGTGAGTTCACCGGGGATCGCGTTGATCTCGCGATCCGTCGGAAAGAAGCCCGGCGCACTGACGTGCACGCGGTGCTTTCCGGGTTCGACTTCGCGAATCAACGGTGAGGACACGGCCGGTGTGCCGTCGAGCACGAGCTCGGCGCCCGGCGCATCCGTCGTGATCAGCACGCGGGTGCGACGGGTTGCGCTAGCGCTCGGGTTGCCTTCCGTCGGCGATGAAGCTTTGGGTTGCGCGACCGCGAGCGGTTCTAGTTGCGAGAGCGCATCGAGCGCGTCGGCGCGCCGCGAGCCGGTCGGCGCGAGCTCGATGTAGCGCCGAAATAGCGAAATCGCGCGGTCCAGGTGTTCGCGCTCGTGATCCACGAAGTATTGACGGCGATGGGCCTGCGCGAGCGAGAAGGCAATCGCCGGCAGCGGCGTCAATTGATAGGCCGCATCGAGCGCTTGAATCGCGGCCAAATAATCACCCGCGGCGTATGCCGTTGCGCCGGCCCTGAAGTCTTCTTTCGCGCGCTCGAGATCCGACGAGGAATCAGCGGCCACTGCCGAAAGGGGCCAGCAAGCGACGCCGAGCATGAGTGCGAGCCATGCGTGCTTCATCGCACCGCGAGCTCCGCCTTGAGAACACGCAGCTGGCCGGACTCCGAAAACACGAGGTCGGTGAGGTGATCACCGTTCACGTCCGCGGCGACGATGCCCGTACCGTTGCTCACCTGGATCCCAGGGGACAGGTCCTCCGGTGTCGAAAATGCGCGCGAACTCGGCGCGCGGACGACGCGCAAGGCGTCTTTGGTCAGATACGCGAGACCGGTATGTTGTTGGTCGAGCGGGCCCGACGTGAACGCTTGCGGTGAATCATCGCGAGCCGACACGCGGACGATGTTTTGGTTGGAAAAATGGCCCGTTCCGTCATTCCACAGCACGTACAGGTGGCGATCGTTCGCCCCGCTCTTGCCCGTCAGCAGCACGAGGTCCGCCGGGGGCTGGTTTTGATTGGGCTCGCTCACCGGTTCCTGCTCGAAGCGGACCGCCGCGATCTGAGGATCCGCACACGGTTCGTCAATGATCACGGGCTTACGCGCCGCAGTTCCGAACGAACCGCGAGCGTCCGCGCCGAGCACGAGCAATCCGCAATGGATCCCGCCGTCCGCCGGCATGGCGAAGACGGCCTCGTCACGCCCATCATGGTCGAGATCGGCCGAGGTGCTGGCGACGTCCGCCGTGACCGAGTCGTCGGGCATGAACACCGCCGGGTTCAGCCGCGAATCGAGTGCACCGGGCAAGAGCATCGGCGAGCTGCCCGGGTCCATGATCCCGGGCACCAACCACACGTTGATCGGTTGTGGTCCTGGATCGGGTCGAAAGAAGGCGAGCGCCATCAGATCGGTGTGATCGGGATCGGTGAAGCGGCCGGAAACGACCGCAAACGCGCCTGCACCTTGCACCGACCGATTCTCAGAGAACTCCGTCAACGCCATCGGTGCGAATGGCACACGATCGGGACCACCGCTGAGCATCGTCAACGCTCCGAATTGCTTACCGTTGACATCCTCATTCGCGCACACCGTCAAGTTGTCTCGACCGGAGTCCTGATAGCTGCCCAGCGATTCGGCCTGATTGACGTGCCCGACTGCGATGGGTGTGCCGAGTGGGGCGAACGCGCTACCGAACGCGACCTTCAGCGTGAAGGGACTTCCGTCACCCAGCGGAACTTCGAACAAGGCGAGATCGGTGATCGAATCGCCATCGACATCAGCCGTGGTAATGAATTGTACCGGAGCAGACGTGGTGACGAGGCTCGAGGAGAGATACTCCGTGCCGGTGCCGTTGTAGAAGTCGAGGTTCAAACTGCCGCTCGATGCGGTCACCACGTCGAGCTTGCCGTTGCCGTTGAAGTCGGCAATTTTGGCGGCGGTCCAACGCGAAGTGTGGAAGTTGGGGAGGTCGTAGTACTTCGGGGTGGCTCCGACGTACGCGCTTGAGGAAACCAATATTCGGTCCGGAAACACGAAATCGAGCACGCCGTCGCCGCTCAGATCGGCGAGCGCGAGTGGAGTTCCGCTCGGGAAAATGTCGTCGTCGACCGGGTACACGTACGGAGTCGCAACGCCGAGCGACACTCCGTCGCCGTAGGCCACGTAGGGCACGCCATCGGCGCCGAGAAATACGTCCAGATGGCCGTCATTGTTCAAGTCGAGCACCTGCGGAGGCGCGTCGATGCGAGCAGGAGGCGCGAGCTGGACTTTCGTCAACTCGAAGGAATCTCGCCAAGTGACGACGCCTTGTTCACTCGTATCACAGACATTGACGACGCTGAAACTCGTCGAGCCGCGCATCGCGAACACGGGCTCATAGCAAGGCGAGTGCTTGGGATCCTCGAGTACGTTCCCGCTCACCAAGTCACCTACCAGGTCGTCAATACTACCGGGCACTGGCAGGCGATTTTCGAGCTCACCGGTTTCGCGGTTACCGAGGTAGAACCCACTTCGGCCGTCTGTAAAAGAGATCAGCGTCGTGAACGCCGAAGACCAATCGACCGCGCGATCGTAAATGCCGACGATGCGAACGCTGGCATTTTCTTGTCGGTACGAGCTGAACACCGCAGGCAACCAGCTGTGATCGGGTCGCCCCGCCATCGCTCCCACTTGGCCGACGGTGAACGCGACATCGCTGATCGCATCGTGATTCATCAGGTTGAACGTCGGCGACAGGATCGTTTTCGGAAACAGCCGCGTTTCAGTGAGCACGCCGTGGGCGTCGAAGTAGTTGAACCTCAGGCGAGTCGACCCCGTAGCGTCGAGCGGTTCACTGCTCACGACGTCCTGACGTCCATCGCCATCGAAGTCCCCCGCATTCAGCGACCACGCTCCGACATCGACCGAGACCGATGATTCGCTATAGGAGCCCGTGGGCAGACGACAAACCGCATCCGTGTCGCAACCCCAACCGGTGGGACAGGGAGTCTGTTTGCCTTGATCGTCGACCGAGCAGTCCAAATGACATTCGAAGCTGGTTCCCGGTTTCCGACAGACTGTGCCGTGTTCGGTCGAAAAGCCGTCGCAATCCTCCGTGCCTTCGATCACGTGGTTGCCGCAACCATGGTCCGGAATGGTTGGGAATTCGGTGCAGGCGCTGCCGAACGCGCACAGCAAACCCAGTATGAACCGCTGACTCAGATTCAAAATGGACTCTCGAGATCGCTCGGAATACGCGGACGGGCCACCGCTGGAGCTGGCGGGCGCCTGATGGGCTTGGCGGTCGCCGCTTCATGGGCGCTCGGTTCCGATGATGCGCTGGGTGCGGCACTCGCAGCGCTCGTTGCGCTCGCAGCGCTCGGCGCCGCAACGGCGCTCGCCGGTGCAGAGGGAGCAGCGGCCACAGGCAGCGCCGATGGCGGCGTGACGGGCGCGGAAATCTGCGCGGATGCCGACGACGGCGGAGCGATCGACGAGTCATGCCAACCACGGCTCAGCCAGAGAGTCGTGCCTGCGGCCACGGCTGCCAGCAACACCCAAAGCGGCCAGCGAGAGCGATCTTTGCGGGCAAGGCTCGCGCTGCGCACCATTGCGCCGCGCCCCTGATCGGGATCGGTGAGCCCAGCCGCACCGGAGGAAAAAGGCTGCAACGTGGTGTCCGCAGTTTCCTGCGATCGCCGACGCGTGTACTCCGAATCGGGAGCAGGACGGGACAGACGCGGCGGCCCAGAAGGCACGAGCAAGCCAGCGCGCTCGGCCGCGTTGGCGAGTTCGCTCAAGGCCAAAGCAGCCGTTGCTGGGCGCTGCTCGGGCTTCTTTTCCAGCATGCGCAGCACCGGCTCATCGAGCTCGGGTGGAAGGTCCGGGCAGACCTCGGACATTCTTGGCGGCGCTTGGATGATGTGCGCCATGAGCACGCCAATCGTATTTTCGCCGTTGATCGGCAGCTGACCCGTCAACATCTCGTGGCACAAGACGCCGAGAGCGTAGATGTCCGAGCGGCCGTCAACGACATCACCACGTGCCTGCTCGGGCGACATGTACAGCGGCGTGCCGAGCGGAGTACCGCTCACCGTGTGCACCCGTGAATCACCGAGCAGCTTGGCCATGCCGAAATCGAGCAATTTGGGGACGGTTTCGCCCTCGGAGTCCCAGATCAGATAGATGTTCTGTGGTTTGAGATCGCGATGCACGACGCCGGCAGCGTGCGCTGCATCCAGCGCCTCTGCGATTGGTCGGAGCAACTGCACGACATTCTCCACACTGCAGCGACCCTCGCGTGAGAGGTAACGATCGAGCGGCTCGCCTTCGAGCAGATCCATCACGTAGAAATGGCGACCGTCGTTCAACTTCCCGAACGAGAAGATGTCGATGATGTGCCGGTTCCGGATCTGGTTCACGGCGCGCGCCTCAGCGACGAAGCGCAGCACCGCGTCGGAGTCGGAGCCTGCGATTCGATGCAAGACCTTCACGGCTGCGCGTCGTTTGAGCAGCGGATGCACCGCTTCGTACACCGTGCCAAAGCCTCCCTCGCCCAACTTGCGGCCCAGGCGATACTCGCCTGCCATCCAACCGGTGATGTCGGGAGGAACGCTGTTGGCTTTGGATGACGGAGAATCGGCCATGAGCGCCCGAGGGGTCGGACGATAGCATTTGCGGTTCCATCCTGGGCCCCCGAAACTCAGCGGCTGAAGCGCAAATTCACGCGAATTGCGGTCGCCGCGGCGTTTCCGGTGCGATCGAGCGCTGGTACGAAAGTCTGGCTCGCAAGACAAGTGCGGGCCGCTGCGCCGAAACCCTGGCCGGGTGGCGATTCGGAGACCAGCTGCGTTCGTGAAACTCGGCCGGATTTCGCGATCGTCACCATCACCGCGACGTCGCCCACGTCATCTTGAGCCGAGCGCGGGAAGAAACCGTGGCATGGGTCGCCTCCGGGGAGCCGCGGCTTGCGACTCAGATCCGAGGCGGGCGTGAGCAAGTCACCCACGGGACGCGGGGTCACCGGAGCAAGTGGGGCGTTGCCCGGCGTAGGCACGGCGCGGGCACCGACCGCGCCGACCGCGGCCGTGCCGCCCACCGCGACCACGCCGCCACCGTAGCTGGCGCCATGCGGATCGGTCGTAAAATCGACGGCTTCTTCTTGTTGCTGCGCCGGAGCGACGTCGGCTTTGGCGAGATGCAATGCGCCTGCGCGAGCCGCAGCGGGCGGCGCGGCAGCCGCAACGTGAGTGGGCGCGGCCTTTGGCTCTTCCGGCTGCGCAACTTCTGGTGGTGGTGGCGGAGGTTCCGGCGGAGCCACGAACTCCATCTCGACCGGCGGTCGCACGCGCTCGACCTCGGCTGACTCATGGCGCTCGTAAAAGATCAGCGCGGCAGCCGCGTGGCTAGCGAGCGCCAGCACCCAGCCGACGGCCACGAGATGACTCTTACGAGAAGCGCGACCGAAGAGCTCGCCGACCAACGAATCGAGCGGCATTTCAGCCCGGCTCGCTTCGCCGTATCCGATGGGGTCGTTCATGATCATTGTCGTCTCCTCACCGCGCGCTACTTGCTCGCGCTCGGGGGGGCTTTATCGACCTGGAATGCGATTTTGACCGCGCCTGCGTCGCGGATCGTGTCGACCACGTGCATCACCGTGCCGTGGCTCGCCGCTGATGAGGCCGCGATCACGGTACGGAGCTCGGGATTTTTGCTCAATTGTTGGCGGGCTTGGTTGCGCAATGTGGCGTCGTCCGCGACGGGCTGACCGTTCGTGAGCACTTTGCCTTGCGCGTCGATGCTCACGGTGAACATGGTCTGCGTGGCGCCCGCGGTCGCTGCCTTTGGCAAATCGATGGGTACGCCTCGACTCGCAATCAGCTTCGCCGTGACCATGAAGATGATGAGCAGAACCAGAGTCACGTCCACGAGCGGCGTGACGTTGATGCCATTGATGCCGTCTTCGTCGTTGCTGCTGACACTTGCCATCGGATGGTTCCTTTGCTCGGGCTCAGCCGGGGAGCGTGCTGACGCGCTGCATGCTGAAGGTTTCAGGTTGTTCACGCAGCGACGCGGGTGAACGCGAGCTACTCGGCGTCACCTGGGTATTTGGCCGCGCCGCCTCGCCTTTGGCATAAGCGAGAATGATGTGCGTCAACGCTTCCGAGTTGGCGACGGTCGCGCGAATCTTACGCTGAAAGTAGTTGAACGCCGCGACCGCTGGAATTGCGACGACCAAGCCGATCGCCGTTGCAACGAGCGCTTCCGAGATCGCGCCCATCACGTCCGTTGCGGGTCCCGTCGAGGTGCCGCCCAAACCGGTGGACTGCAAGCGATCGAAAGCTTGCACGATGCCGATCACCGTGCCCAAGAGACCGATGAACGGCGCGTTATTGCCGAGTGTCCCGAGGAAGGCCAAGCGACGTTCGAGCCGCATGCGCTGCAGCGCAGTGGCGCTCGCCATGGCTTCTTCCGCGGCTTCGGGCCCGCGGGCGAGCTGCTTCAACCCAGCCGCGACGATCGCCGCTTCCGCCGACTTCGAGGCAGCGACCAAGTCACGTGCACCCGTGACATCGTGTTGATTCAAGCGTTCTCCAAGCGCCTCGGCCAGCTTGGCAATGTTCTCGCTGACCATCGCGAAGAACCAACCGCGTTCAATCATGATCGCGACGCTCACGACGCTCAGCGCGAGCATCAAGTACATGATGGGAGAGGCACCCACTTCGAGCAGAATATGTTTGGATCGTTCGACGATGTTCGAGTTCATGCCGCGCACTAAGCACGGCACGTGCCAGCGATTTTCGCGCGTGATTTACCTAGAATCTGGCTCGATTTCGCCGATTACAGACGAGTACGTTCGCTTGCAACGGACAGCTGTCCGCGTGACACGGACAGCTCCGCGCGGACTCGGACAGCTGTCCCCATACCTCCACGGCGGTGATCGAGGCGGCCCATAAGGAGAACTAGCTGACTCTCAGTTTCATTCCGCGCTTGGCCCGAACGTTGCTCTAGGCCGGCGCGGAGAGGCAAAATCATGAAACTCAGTTGGATCGCAGTTGCTTGTGCGCTCGCATATCCGAGCATCGCACTTGGAGAGCCCAATGCTCCGGACGCGCCTGCGCTCGTGCCTCCGAAGCTGGTCGAAAGTGTCGGTCCGAAATACCCCGAAGCCAAGCGCGCAAGTGGTGAAGCCGCGAGCGTTGCGCTCACGTTGACCATCGATCGCACCGGTCAAGTGACGGACGTGGCAGTCGCGGAATCAGCAGGCGCGGAGTTCGACGAAGCCGCTGTCAACGCCGCACGCAATCTGCGCTTCGAACCTGCGCAGAAGAACGGGGAGGCCGTCCCCGCGAAAATCCGCTACGTGTTCGAATTCAAACTGGCTCCGCCCAGCGAGCCTGAGCCCGCTCCGGCACCAGTCGCTGCGGTCGCTGCACCTGCAGCCGCGGCCTCGAGTGAACCGAACGCGCCCGCAGCAGCCCAAGCCGCCGAAGACGAGGCGTTGGACGTCGAAGTTCAAGGCGAAAAGCCGCCACGCGAGCCGACCAAGCACGTGCTCGCTGCCGAAGAAATCAGCAGGATCCCAGGCACCAACGGCGACGCGATTCGCGCCATCGGCAACATGCCTGGCGTGGCCCGCCCGCCGGGTGGTGACGGCATGTTGATCGTGCGCGGTTCGTCGCCGAACGACACTGCAGTGTTCGTCGACGGCACGGACATCCCGATGGTCTACCACTTCGGCGGGCTGTCCTCGGTCATTCCCACCGAGATGCTCGAGAAGCTCGACTTCTATCCCGGCAACTTCGGCCCCCAGTACGGGCGAGCGATGGGCGGCGTGGTCGACGTCGGTGTGCGCTCACCGCGCAAGGACAAGCTCGGCGGGCTCTTGCAATTCGACTTGGTCGACGGGCGCATGCTCGTCGAAGGTCCGATCAGCAAGAGCACGCGCTTCATGCTCGCCGGCAGGCGCTCGTGGCTCGACGCTTGGCTCGGTGCCGCACTGAAGGATAGCGGCGTCGGTGTGACCAAGGCACCGGTCTACTACGACTACCAGGCGATGGTAGAGCACGACTTCAGCCGCAAAACCACGCTGAGGTTGTTCGCGTTCGGCGCCGATGATCGCTTCAAGCTGATGATCAACAGCCCAAGCTCGAACGATCCGGCGATCGGCGGCGATGCCTCACAAACGACCAGTTTCGGCCGTGTGCAAGCGCGCGTCGAAACTCGACCTTCGAGCAATGCGCGCATTAGCGCGCAGCTATCGGCGGGTCGAGAGGGACAGCACTTCTCGATTGGAGGCTTGGGCTTCGATTTGGGGCTCAATTCTATCGGCGGCCGCGCGGACGCGCGCATTCAAGTCTCGCCCGCGTTGACGGCTATCGCCGGACTCGACTTCGAATACCTGAGCTACGACGTGACTTGGAAAGCGCCGCCCAACAACTTCGATTCGACGCAAAACAGTGGCCCGCTCTTCGGACGCCCGATGGTGGAGCTCAAGGGCAAAGGTGACGTCTTTCGGCCGGCTGCGTACGCCATGCTCGAGCTCACCCCCGTCGCGAACTTCAAGCTCTTTCCAGGAGTGCGCGCGGACTACAACAGCGACACTCGTGGCTGGACCGTCGATCCGCGCTTGGGCGTCCGTTACGATCTGCACCCCGGCTTTCCACGCACTACCCTGAAGGGTGGCGTTGGCCTCTATCATCAACCCCCACAGCCGTACCAAAGCATCGAGCCCTTCGGCACCAAGGGTGTGGGCAGCCCGAGCGCGGTGCACACCAGTCTCGGCATCGAGCAGGAAATCAGCCGACCGCTCGAGTTCTCGATTGAAGGCTTTTACAAGGACTTGCACAATCTGGTCGTGCCCGTGGCGGCCGCCGACCAAAACTCGAACGGCCAATCCTACCAAAACATCGGTTCTGGTCGGATCTACGGCTCGGAGTTCTTGCTCCGCTTCAAGCCTGAAGGCCGCTTTTTTGGCTGGGTCGCGTACACGCTCTCACGCAGTGAACGGCGCGACTCGAACAACAGCCCGATGTACATCTACGACTACGACCAGACGCACATCTTGACCGCGCTCGGCAGCTACAAGCTCGGTCGAGGTTGGCAGGCCGGCGCGCGCTTCCGATACATTTCCGGCACGCCTTACACGCCCGTGCTCGGCGGCGTCATGGACTATGACGCGGGCACTTACGCGCCGGTCAACTCCGCGAATCTCAACTCAGGCCGTACCGGCGCGTTTCACCAACTCGATCTGCGCGTCGACAAGACCTGGACGTTCAGCGCTTGGAAACTCAGCGCGTACCTCGACATTCAAAACACCTACCTGCACCAGAACCCGGAAGGCGTCTCCTACAACTACAACTACTCCCAGAGCTCGGCGCTGAGTGGGATCCCGTTCTTGCCGATCATCGGCCTGCGAGGCGAACTATGAAAAAGCTAGCAATCATCGGTTTTCTCTTGGGCTTGTCGAGCGTGGGCTGCGCGCCGGACTTCGACCCGGGGTCGCGCGTCAACACCTTCCGCGTGCTCGCCCAAGAGATGGACGCGCCCTTCGCCAAGCCCGGTGAAACAGTGAGCATCGACTCGCTCAGCGACGATCCACAAGGCCGAACGGTGACCTGGGCATGGGGCGCCTGCGTGAATCCTGCAGCTTCGACCGTGCAGGGCTGCTTGGACAAGATCGATGAAGATTCTGCGGCGACCGGGAGTTCGCAAGTCCTCGCGCAGGGCCCCGGGTTGAGCAGCTTCAGTTACACAGTGCCAACGGACACACTCGATTCCTTGCCCGAGGCCGCGCGACAGTCCGCATTGGTGGGAGTCCTCAGCATCGCTTGCCCGGGCGACTTGAGCTTCGATCAACAGTCACATGAGCTGCCTTTTGCGTGCAAAGAAGCGAGCACCGGGCGTGTGATGGATCTCGACGAGTACGTCGTGGGCCTGAAGCGCATTCAAGTCAGGAGCACGGATCGCAATCAAAATCCGCAGGTCGAGCAAGTCTTGTTCGATGGGCAAGAATGGCCCGAAGAAGAGGTAAAACAGGTCGTCGCTTGCGACACTGATGGCAACGACTACAAAGCCTGCGACTCGACCAGCCAGCACAAGATCGGCGCGCGCCCCACGGCTGCCAGCGTCGAGTCGGGTCGAACCGAGTTCGGCGTCGATTTCACCGAGCAAGTGATCATCGAATACTACGCCACCGAGGGCGTGTTCGAGTACGAAATCAAGGTCGCTTCCGATCCGGTGACCGGCTGGGCCGCACGCAAGAGCGCGTCGGGCAAAGATCTCACGCTGTGGATGGTCGTACACGACGACCGCGGTGGGGCAAGCTGGGTCGAGCGGCACGTGCACGTGCAGTGAGCCCATTGAGTGCCGCCGACCATCGCGCTGCGTCCAGAAAGGACGCGGCGCGATGGCGCATTTCATTCGCAGCCGAAGTGCGCCATGCTCACCTTCAATGACTCGCATCCGATTGGCGATCGAAGGCGATTGCTGCGGCGCCATGAGCGTTGGCACGGTGGCCGTGATTCGTGCCGTCCAAAGGCACCTCGGGCTCTCGCTCTCGGATTCGAGTGCGTATGTCGACCGCTGTGTCTTCGAGGGCCAGGAGGTCACGCTGACCGCGCCGAACCGCGCGGCGGCAGATGCCTTGCTGGCTGAATTCGAACAACTGCCGGCCGCAGCGCGAATTCGCGCGCACTTGGCGGACTGAGCGACGTTCTCGGTAGGCCTGCCCACTCGACTCGCGCTATGAGCCCGCCATGGGCATGTCTCCGTACATGAAGAACTTGCGCGAGCGCGTGGGCACTCAGCTCGTGATGTCTCCCAGCGTGGCCGGACTCGTCCGAAACGAAGCGGGACAGATCCTGTTTCTGGTGCGCTCGGACAACGGCCGCTGGGATCTGCCTGCGGGCGCCATCGATCCGGGCGAAACGCCGGCACAAGCCGTCGTGCGCGAAGTGCGCGAAGAGACGGGCCTGATCGTCGAACCCACCTCCGTAGCGGGTGTATTCGGTGGCCCAGGTTTCCGTCTCCGTTACGATAACGGGGACGTCGTCGAATACACGGTGATCGTCTTCGAGTGCCGCGTCGTGGGCGGCGAGCTCGGCGGACTCGACGGCGAGGCCGCCGAACTACACTTCATCGATCCAAGCGAACGCCCGCCGCTGCTCGCTGATTTCCCGGACGAGTTGTTCGCAACGCCGGGTGGCTCCGCATTGTTTGCCTAGGGTGCAGCCAAACGCGCCACTTCACTCCCGCCGAGCAAGAAGCAACCGAGGCCAAAGTCCTCGAAGTTTGGCTGCTTGTCGAAGGTCACGGGTTGCCCGTCCGACGGCTGCTTTCCCGTGCCTTGCACGTAGCCGAGAAACCCATTGTCGTGAACCGCGGAGGCCATCGCGCTCCAGGCTCGCTCGATCGCGGGCTCGTAGCTCGCCGCGGGCAAGATCCCTTTACGCACGCCCCACGCCATGCCGTACGCGAAGAGTGAGGTGCCCGTGAGCTCAGGACCGCCGAAGTGTGTCGGGTCCTGCAAGCTCACGTTCCAGAAACCATCACTGCGCTGCACCGCGCGTACCGCCTCGGCCATGGCCGAAAAGTCAGAAAGGTACTCGGCGCGGTGCGGATCGCTTGCGGGGATGATGTCGAGCACGCGCGCGAGCGCGGCGAACACCCAACCGTTACCACGCGACCAGTAGCAGTTCTTACCGTTCGGTTCTTGATACGGCGGATCGAAGTCCGCGTCGCGCCACCACAAGTGATCGGTCTTGCTGTAGAACCCGGCCGTGCCCTGCGCGCTTTTTGCGCTCGAGTACATCGCGAACATCTTGTCGAAGTAGGCAGTTTTCCCACTCAGGACGCCCAACTTCGCGAACACCGGCATCGCCATTTGGATCGCGTCGACCCAAGTCCAATCATCCACCTGGCCGCCAGACACGACCATGTCGATATCGCTCTGGATGTCGGCGATTCGCTTGGGTTGCGGATCGCTCTCGTACAACGCGAGATAAGTTTGCCCCGCGCATTGATTGTCCGCGCTGCGCGTGGTCGTGCCGCCCACGAGTCCCCAATCGTGGCTCGCCGCCCAATCGACTGCGTAGCTGAGATCGCTCGGCTTGGGATCGATGCCATAAAGCGCTAGCAACCCCTCGTAGTAAACCGAGCGCGTCCAAATATTGCTGGCGTGCGAGCTGTCGATCGCTTGCCCCGGTTTTGGCCACTTACCAACGAAATATGAGTTCGCGCGGCGCAGCACTTCGAGCACGGTCGCGCGAGTGGGCAGCCCGGAAGCCCCCGCTGCTCCCCCTCGCCCCGCGTTATTCGACACGCCCGCGTCAGCCAGACTTCCGCCGCTACTCGGTGCGCCGGCATTGCCCAACGTTCCGCCGCTACTCGGCGCGCCCGCTTGCCCGGCGAAGCTCGTTCCCCCGTGTCCCGACGAACCAGGGTCGGTAGAGGCGCCCGCACTCGAATTCCCACTGACGCCTGTGCCCCCAGACGTTTCTACGTGCGCAGACCCTGCACTTCCGCCAGTGGCACCGCTCGACTCAGCCCCGGGCCCCGAACCGCCGCAGCCACAGAGCAGCGCCAACAGGGAAATTGCGACGCGATGGGTCATATCGATCGAGAAGAAGGGGCCATCGCAGGCAAATCTTTTCACGATCGACCGCCCGTTCGATTTGCCATCAGCGGCCCCCAGCGCCGGTCGACTCGCCCCCCCTCGTGGAGCCCGTTGTCATGCGACACAAACGCAGTTCGAATTCAAACAGCCCTTCAGCATCGTATCGCGCGGCACGAACGCAGTTCGAATTCAAACCGCTCTCGAGTACTGGAGTGCGCGCGACACACGCAGATTGAATTCGAACTGCCTCAACGAGATTGCAGGAGGCCTCGACCCTCGCTCGGAAGCGCTTCCGCAGGCTGTTCGAATTCAAACTGGACGCAATGCGATCACTTGGGGGTGTCGGGCGTTGTCCCCGGCCAATCGTTGGCACGTGCCGCCGACAGATGACGCTCGTGCGAGCAGGTCGCGACCGCTCTCGGTGAGCCAAATCCGATATGACGGGCCGTCGAACTCGGGGCCGCGGTCTACCAGGTCCCGCGTGGCTAAGACGCCCATCAGATAGGAAACGGTTGCCTTATCGAGCTGGGTGCGGATGCGCACGGCGCGCTGGCTAACCGCGTCTGAAGTTTCGCGAATCAACTCGTCCGTCACGTACAGGACCCACCACAGCGGGAAAGAAAGGCCGTGTGCCCGTAGCGCCGCGTCAGCTCGTCGTCGGGCGCGATTCGCGCGTATCCACAGAGCGATGAGTCCTCGTGCGCCTTCGCGAGCTCTTGCCTCGGCACGGGTCTGATTACCCTGCGCTCACTGATAACCCTGCGCTTGTAAGTTGAACATGTGGGCATACTTGCCGTCTTCATGGAGCAATTGCTCGTGTGAGCCTTGCTCGACGACTTCACCGTGCTCGAGCACGATGATATTCTTGGCCATGCGCACGGTGGGGAAGCGGTGCGAAATTACGATCGTGGTGCGGCCTTTGGCGAGTTCGCGGAAACGTTCGAAAACGGCGTGTTCGGACGCCGCGTCAAGTGCCGCGGTCGGTTCGTCGAGTACCAACATGTCCGCTTCTTCGCGCATGAAGGCGCGGGCGAGCGCGACTTTTTGCCATTGACCGCCGGATAGCTCGCTGCCCTTCTCGAACCAATGTCCGAGGGCCGCGTCGAGTCCGCCGGGCAAGGTCTGCAAGAGTTCACGAGCTCCGCCGCGCTCAGCGGCACGCTCGATCCGCGATTCATCCGCCAGATGATCCACGCTCCCGAGGCCGATGTTCTCCCGCAACTTGAGTTGGTACTTGTTGAAGTCTTGGAACAGCACCCCGAAGCGTCGGCGGAGTTGCTCGGGATCCCAGGTCGATAGGTCGCGACCGTCGAGCACGATTCGGCCTTCACTCGGCTGGTAGAGGCCGGCGAGCAGCTTCACGAACGTGGTCTTTCCCGCGCCATTTTCGCCGACCAAAGCGATGCTGTCGCCGGGAGCGATATTTAGGTTGATGTGACGCAGAGCCCAGCTTTCTTTCCCTGGATACCGAAAACCGACGTCTTCGAAGCGTAGGCCGCGCTCGCCAACTGCAATGTCGCCCGATGTGGCCGCGGGTCGCACCGCTCGCGCGCTCGCGGCACGCTCTGCCTGTGCGAGTTCGTTGGCTTGAGCGAGCTCGATGTAGCTGAACAAGTTCGACATGTACAAGTTGTGCTCGTACAAATTGCCGATGCCGCTCAGCACGGACTGAAACGCTTGCTGCCCCTGACGTAGCGAGACCACGTACAAGGTCAAATTGCCGAGGGTAATCCGCGTGAGCGCTGCTGCGACGGCTAGCACTGCGTACGTGGCATAGAAGGCAAACGTACCGATCAGGCTGAATGCGTGGGTGAGCAGTGCGCGTCGAATGGCAAGCTTCTTGTCTTCTTCGAAGAAGGACTCGGCCAACGTGCGGTAGCGCTCGAGCAAATGTGGCCCGATGCCGAAGAGTTTGACCTCCTTCACGTGCTCGTCGTTGGCCAGCACGTACTCGAGGTAGAGCAGCTTGCGTGACTCGGGCGAACGCCAATTGCGGATCCGAAAGGCGATCTTGGAGTAACGCATCTCCGACAACGTCGCGGGCAGCGTCGCGAGCAAGAGGCCGAGCACGATCCACGCGCTGAAGTGCGCCAACATCACCGCGTAGCCCAGCAGCGTGGCCACGTTTTGCACCAGTGAGAAGCTCTCACTGAGCAAAGCGACCGGCCGCGACGAAGCCTCACGGCGGGCGCGGGTCAATTTGTCGTAGAACTCGGCGTCTTCGAAAAAGGACAGATCGAGACGCAACGCCTTTTCCAAAATTTGGACGTTCACGTCGGTGCCTAACCGTGCGCCGAGCAGTGAGCGCACGAGGCCCTGGCCGCGCAGTGTCGCGGCTGATAGCGCCACGAAGAGCAGCTCCAGCGCCACCCAGTGCAAGGTGAGCGGTTCGCTGTGTTGCACCACGGCGTCGATGATGCGCTTGCCCGCATAGGCGATAGCGAGCGGCATGACCGCACCCGCGACGCTCAGCCCCGATAAATAGACCAACAGCGAGGGTGAAGACTGCCAGACGAGCGCGAGCGTGCGCCGGGTGTGCCCGAACAGCTCTTTCGTGGCTAAAAGACCAGGTTTTGCAGCGAGGAGCGGAGGAGAAGCCTGCAAGCGGTGAAGGGTAACACTCGATGCCGCGCGCCGACACTCTGCCCGATCGGTCAGGGTGGACGAAGAGTCGGAAAGTCACGAAGAAGACGAAACCCGACGCCGAAGGCTAGGACGGCTCGTGTTGGGACGCGTGACCATCAAACCAAAAAAAATCAGGCATGGGCGCCACGGACGGTCACTCGGCCAGGTTGCGAAGTTGGTGTGTTGCCCGTTCTGCTAGAGTGTGAGATCTGAGGGGCGGCCAGGAGTGCGCGTGGAGTCGATCATTTCAGTTACGAATCTGACCAAAACGTATGCGTCCGGATTTCAAGCGCTCAAAAACATCAATCTCGAGATCCGCCGCGGTGAGATCTTCGCGCTGTTGGGGCCAAACGGTGCGGGCAAGACCACCTTGATTGGTATCGTGTGCGGCACCGTGAACCCAAGCTCGGGGACCGTCGTTGCGGACGGGCACGACATCATTGGCGACTATCGCGCAGCGCGCGAAAAAATTGGGCTCGTGCCGCAAGAGCTGTCGACCGACATGTTCGAGACGGT